>JAABUL010004324.1_pt1 | contig 19212 bp, 4 predicted proteins | sample 5559151 | NCBI WGS metagenome assembly JAABUL01 (sample SAMN10711876, study PRJNA513368) | rock metagenome | isolation source: Antarctica rocks | place: Antarctica: Victoria Land, Pudding Butte sud | reverse complement strand
TCTCCGTCGTGCCCAGTGAATCCATCTCCAACTGGCCTATACTCTCCGATTGAAGTGTGAGGTTCAGGATGATTTGCGACTGCAGCTCGGAGATGTCGTTGAGGGAGCTTTGGGCGGTGCTGCTGGGGTATTAGATGTGGGAGAGCTATATGGCGTAGGAAAGAGTGCTAATCTGGGAGAGCGGAGAAAGAGGCAAGGAAAAGGGCATTGGGACGTACCGGACCTGACTCAATTGATCCTCGAACTGGCGCATCAACTCCCCATTCTCCCGCTCCAGCATCTGCACCTGCTCCTCGCTCAACCCCTCCATCTCCCTCTTCCGCTCCTCGTCCTCCATCTCCACGACCCCTCTCCCTCTCTTAGTCCCTCCATTCCCCATCCCCTTGCCCCCAACATCCACCCCACCGCCCACAATCGCATCCCCCATCCCAGGACTCATATACAACACACTCCTCCTCTTCTCCACCTCCCTCTCCACCCTCCTCACCATCATCCCCTCCAACACGCTCCCCGCCCTCCCCAGCGCCTCCCTTAAATACAACAGCACCTCCTTCCTCCACACCCTCGCCGTCTCCTCCCCCGGCTCCTCCCCCTCCCCCTCCTCCCCTCCCCTCGCCCACCGCATCAACGCCCCCGGCCGGCGCTTCCTCTGCTTCTCCTCCGCAATCTGCCGCCTGAACGTCTCCGCCGCGTTGAGTTGCGTGATCGAGGCGTTGAGATCGCGCAGGAGGGTTTTGGAGGAGGTGTCGATGGCGTCGCGTTGGGGGTTGGTGAGACGTTGCCTGGTGGAAGTGGGGCGGGAGGAGGGGGCGGCGAGGGAGAGGTAGGAGGACCGGTTGGAGAGGAGGTAGCTGTGGAGGGAGGTGATGTGCGTGTTTATTTTGTAGGCTTCTTGGAGGAAGGGGTCGGTTGGGCGGGAGGGGTGAAGGCGGGTGTGGGCGTTGTGGGTGGAGAGGAGGGAGGAGAGGAGGGGGGTTAGGTCTGTCATTTTGGGGGAGGATGGGGTTGGGGCTTGTGGTGCTGTGGAGGTTTCCCAATTGGAGGTTGAGTGGCGGACTGGGAAGTTGTGAGGTTTGGATATTGTGATGGAACTGACAAAAATCTGCCCCGGCCTCACCCCCCTCCCAGCGTAGGGTGAGCGCCGCTTTACGCTCGCGCGACGCGGGTGAGGGGCGCCCGAACCTAGGTGTTCCTACTAGTAGATGCTACCTACTTACTTATTATTTCGCATGACTATGTATCACGTGCAAGTGCTTGAGGGCGAAACCCCCAAAACTCGTTATTTTGAAAAATAAAAATAAACTTTTTTGCTTTGATACTAGCACACTATTATTTGTTCTATTTTTTATCTAATATATATATATATATTTTTTTTTAATTAAGATATCGAAGTTGTTTAATATACTTTAATATTAGAAAAATAAAATAAGAAGAAATTAATAAGTTTATTTTTTAATAAACAAGATAATTTTAATATTAAGTATATTATTATTATTAAAATCGACATTAATAATTATTATAAAATTTTCGAAATTTTTTATAATATATTATTTTAAATTTAAGTAAGTTTATTTTTTATTTAGACTTTTTTATTGTTTATTAGTATATTTTTGCAAGTTTAAAAAAAGTATTTATTTTTACGATAATTATAAATATACGCGCATAAATTTTTTATTTAATAAATTTTTAATATATTATTATTGCAATTTTCAAATTCTAATATTTTGTAGCTAATATATTAGTAATATATTATTATTATAATTTTCACTTATACTTTCTAGACTAATTGTTGGATCGGGTTTCGGTTCTATCTTTTGAAATCAACTCAACTTGTCGATTTCAATTCTAGGAATCGACTCGAAAATCGAAATCTAATTCGATTTCTATTATTTTGGAATCGAATTGCTTCGACTCGACTCGATTCTTAATTCCAATATTAGAAATCGAATCGAATTGCCAAGAATATCAAAAATACTAAATATAATATATATTTAGTTTAATTTCTGATTTTTTTAATTATTTGCTAGATAATATTGTTAGGGATCAGTGGATCTAATGCAGACGTAGTAGATAAAGTAGTTGGATTGATTACTATCTAAGATGTCTGGGACAGATATCTGGACAGATCGGCCGGGATTAAGGGTCTAAGATTGGCGCTAAGTCTAATTAGACAATAGTGTTGCAGAATTTTATAGAATTTGTAACAGATATCTATTTTTTTCGAAAAAAGATTGCGTTCTCGTAATTATACTATAAGATAGCAATTGTAAGATCTAATTCTATATACAAACAAGCAGTCTATTGTAATATCGAACGTCAGTAATATCTAGACTGACCGCGTCGGGTCGGATCACCGAGTTCGGGTCGGGTATCCGATCCGAATCGGGTCGGATTCGGGTCGGATCGGTTCCAAAAGTTGGAATCGAATTGTCGGTTCAATTTCTAATGTTGAAACCAACAATTCGGGTCGGGTTGCAGACTTGGAACCGAAAACCGACCCAAAAAACCGACCCGAATTGTCAAGACTACTATTTTTAGTAATTTATTTTATTTTTAGTATTAATTAATTAATAAATAAATATAGTAGATTATTTTTATATTATGCATTACTATTGTGCATTACCTAAAAAATAATTAAAAATCTAAATTTAAACTTATTTTATACTATTTTTAGTATTCTTGGCGTTCTTGGCGATTCGATTCGATTCCTAACGTTGGAATCGAGAATCGAGTCGGATCGGATCGATTCGGTTCCAAAATAACAGGAACCGAATCGGATTTCGGGTCGATTTCTAATGTTGAAATCGTCGGGTCGGGTCGGTTCCAAAAGTTGGAATCGAAATCCGACCCGACGGTCAGTCTAGTAATATCGAAGCAAAGATGTTAGAGCTATGCAAGTATATAAAATAAAGAAAAAGTATATAATTTGTATATTTATCTCTTTCGAAATGCCTGCGACGACGGCAGCGAAAACAGTCAAGAATTATCGTTAAAATTTATTAAGACAACAACGAAATAAAGTTATAATCTGAATGCGATTTAAGTAATAAAAATAATCTATAAGAGAAATAGCACAACAATGCTATTCAAATATCTTCGAGATCTTCTCTGAGTCGATTTTAGAGATAAATCTAAAATTTATTTTTTCGACATTCGAAACAATAAAGCGAAGCATTTTATAATTGTCTATTTTATCTGCGATAAATGCGATAGATACTACGAATATAAAAAAAGAGCTCTAGAAAGACGCGTCTATTTTAATAGTACTAATACGTTTTTTTTGATCGATTTCTATAACAAACTTTATTGTCTTTATTATAGTCTGCTTGTCAATTGTTTTAAGATACAATTTAAGAACAATAGAGACAATAATAGCAATAACGTAAAAGCTTATTAACAACACTATTAATAATATAAATTCGATAGATATCTAAACGCAATCTATTTGTATTTGCTTGCTATATAGATATAGATTGATCTTATTCTAAAATATTTCTAGAATATTATTGTTTAATATTATCTTTGTCTTAATGTTCTTAATAATATATAGATATATTTCGAGAACAACTCTGTCTGCGTCTAATATATAGATAGACAAATATATATATTTGTTAACTATCTTTTTGTCGACAATGTTTTATATAGTAATAGACAAAACAATATTAAGATATCTATATAGATTAATTCTTTTAAACAATAGTAATTTGTTTATAAAACTAGTATTAGAGCTACTATTTGCGCAAACAATTATAGATTCTTGATTATTGTTTTGAAAGAGCTTAACTTTGAAAGTAATATATCTATTAGATAGTATCTTGATTTTGTAGATATTTAAGACTGCGTACTCTATTTAATTAATATATTGCTTGCGTGTCTAACTTTAATTGAAACAAATATTATTACAATTATTATACTTTCCTCCTGAGCAGAATATTTCTTTCTTGCTTGGCAAGATATTTCTTAACACAATAGTATTTAGATAGAGGACTTTTCTCTTCCTAGCTAGCAATACAATTATAATTCTTATTATTAGTGTTCTCTTTTTAGTGCGTTTTCGCATTATTTAATAGCTTCAACAAAGAATTTTCTTACTTATAAGAAAATTAATTATTAGAGAGAATTATTTTATTATTATTTTTGCTTCTTAGAAGTCTACTTTATTATTTTGTAAAGTTTGTTTTTTTATTGCAAAAATTGTCTATTAAAAAGAAAATATTTTATTAGTATTTTGTATCTTTTTTTTAATTAGTATTTTGTATCTTTCTCTTGTTAGCAATTCTAATATTTTTGTTAGAATTGTCAAATAAAATTATTGAATTTGTCTAAAAATTCAACAATTTTTTAGTAAAAATTAGCAAATTATTTTCGAAACAATTTAAGAAATTTTTGTCTATTTTGCAAAATATATTTAACAATATTTTTAAACTAATAATTGTTTATATAGCAATTAGAACTAATAAATATTTAAAGTCTATTAAATTGTTCTACTATTTATTAGATTAAATTATAAAATAATTAACTTTTATAAAAACAATAAAGATTTTTGTAATAAATATAGAAGTTTACTAACAAATTTCGATCTACTTTAATTTCTTTTCTTCTTTATAGACAAAAAAGTTAGAAAATTAATTTAAAAAAAAAGTATTTCGCAAAACTTAAAGTCTTTAATTTTATATATTGTTATATAATTTTAAAAAGTCGATAATACTTTTGTATTAAGAAGAAATTAACGTTTGTTTAATTTTTCTATATTTATTTTATCGATCTCTTTTATTTTATTTATATAGAAAACTTTTCTTAATTTTTGAAACAAATTTATATTTTTTTTATATAAACGTTTTTCAAATTAAGTTTTTTCAAAACTTGTATTATTGATATTTTTAAAAAAAAGAAACAAAAAACAAACAAAATATTTAAAAACAATTAAAAAAAAGATATTTTATTTATTTAAGTAAATATATTACAAACAATAATATTAGTTATAGCAAAAAACAAAAATTTATTGAACAATTTTGCTATACAAAAGTTTATTAATTAAATAATAACTAAAATATTAGCAAATTATAATACTTAATTAAATAGATTGTCTTTGTTTGTTAATTTTTCGAATTTAATTAATTTTATTAATTAACAAAACTTTTTAAAATAATAGAGTTCTTCAAAACTATTCGAATTAACAAATAATAATATTTTAAAAAATAATATTATATTTTAAATTTTCGATTTAAATTATTTTTATTTAGATCTTAAGAAATTTTATAACAAAAACAATATTATTATTATTAAAAAAAAAATTATTTATTAAAAGATATATATTTTTTGTCGCAAAGTAAATAACTATATTACTATTGTTATAAAAAAAAATTTAAAAATTATATATCTATATATTTTCGAAATAATATATTGTACTAATAATTAAATAATCTTATTTAAAATAAGAAAAATACAATAATAGTTTTGTTTAATAAACTAAAATATATTTTTTGTTATTTAAAAAAACAATTCAAAATCTCTATATTAACAATTTAAAATAAACTAAATTAAGAAATCTTTTTTATAAAAAATTTGCAAAATAGAAAAAAGTTATATATATATATATAAAATATAAAATTGTATATTATATAAACAAATTTAAGTAAAAATTTAATTAAATTAATCTAAATTTAAAATTACTTATTGTTAGAGTTTTAAATAATTATATTGCTATTAATAGCAAATATTTTAATTCGAAAATTCGACAAACTAATAGCAAATCAAAAGAAAATATAACAATATATTATTTTATCTTAAAAAAAAAAAAAAAGCAAAAAAAAAAAAAAATCGATTTTCGAATAAATCGAAAAATAGATTAAAAATTTATAACAAATCTTATTGTAATTTTTTCTAAACATAAATAGATAAAAAAACTTTTATAAATTGTTTTTTCTTTAATTACTATTTCGAACAAAAATAAAAAAACTTTTGTTCAAATTATTAAAATTTTTTTTTTATATTAGCAAAATTTTTTATTTTATTAATCAATTTTTTTTTCTTTGCAATAGAACTTTTTTTATTAAAAAAAAAATTAGAATTTTTTTTATATTAATAACAAAATAGAAACTTATACAAATTAGCAAAACACAAATATATTTAAATTAAATTCGACTTAAACTTATTTAAATTAATTAAATATTTAAAATATTTAAAATTAAAAAATTGTCTTATTTTTAACAAAACAATTGCTAATAATTATTATTAATAATATTAATTTCTATCGAAATAAATTATACAATTTAAATAGAATTTCTATTGTAAAAAGAAAATACAATAGATTTTCTATAAAGTAGCCACTATCTCTTTGGATAGAGCTGCGTAGTCAAGCGAGTTAAGTTAGATAGCACGTATAATAGTAATAGTAGCATTTGTAGTAGAACTAATTGCTAAGAAACGCAAGTGCGAGAAAAATCTTGTTTTCTATAAAACACTTTCTTGTTTGCTACTAAAAGAAAGCAATGCGCAGACAGTATTTGCTGATTCGATACTAGTTCTATTTAAATCTAGTTCGCGCAACTCTTTGTTAAGTATATACTAGCATATATTGAATACGCTATTGCAAAGCAGATCTAGCACTGCAAGACATATTTTACAGTTTTTTTTTTTTTTAGAATCTTAGTTTCTGAAATCTATATTATCAGTTCTAGCTGCAATATAATTTTCAAATTGCTATTGTAACAACATTTACAAAGCTGCGTATACTGCGATATAGACGCGCAAAATTCTATTTTGCAATTATTTGTTTTTCGACAGCAATAGATAGAAGCAAATATTCAAAATAATCTCTTGTATTCTATAGATAACAAAAAAACAATAAATATCTGCAACAATATATTTACAAAATTAATATACAGTTTTGTAGATGCGCAAAATTCTAGTTTGTAATTACTTTTAACAGCAATAAGATAGAAACAAATATCTAGAATAGTTTTTTGTATTTTGTAGATAGTAAAAAAGCAATAGATATCTGCAATAATATATTTACAATTATTATTTTTGTTTATTTCGATAATTGTAGATTTATCTTCTTAGTAAAACTGCTTTTGACAAATATTAGATAGACAACAATAATTTATTTCTCTCTATAGTATATAAGCGCGTTGCTATTGTTTTTAGACGCGACGTAGTAATATAGATATTATTACTATTATTTTGTTTTCTTGTTTTTTATATTATTTCGCAAAACAATTTTATAAATACAACTGCTTTTATTTCTGCGTTTGTTTGCAAGTTGTAAAGATATTTAATTATTGCAATACTTAATTTAAATTAGCGCAATCGATATTGCAATCTTTAAATTTGTTTTGCAATAATAATAATAATTTTTATTTTTTTTGCAGATAGATATTGCAACTTTGCAGATACAACTACAAATATTTATTTTTTAATATTCTTTTTGTTTATTGCAATTAATATATAAATATTAAGATTGTTTGTATACTATACAAGAAACAACTTTGTTTTAATTTTGATTGCAATAGAGATAATTGCGAAATTAATTTAAGAGTTTGATTAACTTTTGATTGTATAAAGTATTATTAGTATTTTTACAAATTATTGAACAATAGTAAGCAGCTTAATAGTATCGATACTGTTTTGAAGACAAAACTAATATATATGCAGACAAATTGTTTGTATAGTTTTAACAGATATTTTCTGTTTGCTGTTGTTGTTGCTGCTGCTACTGCTGTTGTTGCGTTTGCTCTTGCATCTATTTCTATGCTTTTTTTTGTTGTTTTTGCTTCGATTCTTGTTTCTTTTGTTTCGATTTCGATTTCGATTTCTTTTGCTTTTTCGATTTCTCTTTTGCTTGTTGTAATTTTGTCTATATTTTTTGTTTTTTTTAATTTGTTTTCTGATTGCAATATAGAATATATTTGCAAATTAAAAAAGATAGAAACAGAGTTAACAATATACAATAGCTGTTTAATATTATTGCTGTATATTTGCTCTCAAATAGAATCTCTCTATTATATATCTTTTGATAGCAAATTGCATTATCAAATGTTCTTGCTACTCTGCAGCAAAGTATCTTTGCAAATCAAATTTTATTGTTACTATTGCGTCTCTTCTTATTTTGCGCATTTGTTTTGCTGTTGCTATTGTAATAATTTTTTTTATTGCTGCCAATACTCTTTAATTGAAAATAGACTATTGTGCGTAATATAATAAATACAACGCACAGATTTCAAAAAAGATATTAGACTAACTTATATAATTGCAATTGTTGTTGTTAACAATCTTTTTTGCTTTTTCTAAACTGTTTACTATTATATTGTTGTTCTTAATTCTGATTGTCTACTTTTTGATAAAAGTTTTTGTGCTAAAGTCTACAAATTGTTTTGCTGTAATAAGTTGTTGTTACAATTCTAGCTTGTTACAGCTGATATATACTCTACAGAGCAGTCTGTAGCATATAGTACAATTATCTGCATACTCGACAACTTAACAAACAAATATTGCTCGATACACTAATAAACAAGCTCGATATACTCGACAACAAACAAAGCAAACAAAACTCGATATACTCGATAGCAAGCAAAACAAGCAGAGCTCGATATATTTGACAACAAATATAACAAACAAGAAGAATCTTTTTTAGTATATAGATTTTCTAGACACAATTTTCTTATAAATTGTGTTCAACTTATCTATTAAGTTACTCTCTATTATAGATACAAGCTGCAAATTCTTGTTATCAAGTAATTGCTTGCATTGTTTGAAGACGTCTACAATTTTTTTTAAAAATATTAATCTACTTTAATACTCTAGTTATCTAGATAGCAACGTAACACTTTGAATATTCTAAGAATGTTTGTATTAGATTAATACGTCTCTACTTCAAGCACTAGCTTATCAATATTACGTCAACTATCAATTATAAAAAACAACAAAATCAAAATTAATAAATTCAATATCTACTATAGAGATTATATCGATCTAGAGAACTAGTTTATGCAAATAGATATTTATTTTATCTTCTATTCTATTCTAGCAAATCAGAAGACAATTTTTGTATCAATATTTTTTAAAAAGAGAGTTTAGTATTGATTTAAATCAAACTTACAAAAGTATTTAAAAAACAATAGCAAAAACTCTTATACAATATTTACAAACTTCAATAACTTCAAGAGAGAGTTTCGAAGAATCTTTGAAATATTTAACAAAAAACAAATCGCAAAAAGAGTAATTTAATATTTAATTTAACAAATTTTTGTATTAGATTATGTAGCTAGATTTCAAAAGTATATCAATCTAATTGAGTAAAACAATATTGTATTTATAATAATATTTTGACGAGATTTCAAGAACAATCTAAAAAACAAAATTATATATAACAAAAGAACTTTTAGCGATATATTTAATTTTATCAAAGTAGCTATCGATCTCGACAACAAATTGTATAAAAAAGCTATAAAAAAAGATACAATTAATTTCGAAAAAAAGCAGAAATCTTCTTTAAATCAACAATTAAATATTAGCAAAAAGAATTTTGTTCTAATTAGAAATACAATAATCTTAATTATTGTAAATTTGTATCTATAGAACTGAACTCGATTTAACAATATAAAGAGAAAAATTCTAGAGAAAAGCAAGATAACAAATTCTAGAAAACGTGCTATTTATATAGCAAATCGGATTATTTCGCAAAAGATTGCCGATTACAAAACTTGATAGATTGTCGACAAATCAATACTATATTAAAAGAAATATCTAATAGCTAGAACAATATCAGAAAACAAATCAATATAGAGACAAAAACTCTCGAGACTAGATTGAACAACAACTACTATTTAATAGAAAATTCAAATTAGTTACAGAAAATTCTAAATAAAATATTATCAAACAAGATATCTGCATTTATACAAGAAATCAATCAAATATTTAATAAAATTATAAGAACAAAACAATTAAGAATGTTATATCTTTATCTAGCAACAAACTTAGACAATAAGTATAGCTGAAAGAATTTTTACAAATACTTAGACAATATTACAAAATATCTTGATATTTTAGTTAGTTTATTAAGAGAGAAAGAAATAAATTAAATTGTAAACAAATGCAAGAAAGCGCTAGAAAGCGACACTACTATAAAAAAAGATATTCTCGATAAAATCGAACAACAACTAAGCAATATAAGTCTATTTCAAGAGAAGATAGAGAAAGCAAAAAAACACGCAACATTTAATTAAATTAAATACTATAACAACTTATACTAAACTTATCTAGAAGACAAGAAAGAAGTTAATTGATTTTCTAAAAAGTTAAAATTATTAATTTAGTATAAAAAGAAAATTTAGTGCAAACAGACACTCGAAGCAGAAGTCGCAATACAAAAACAGAAAAAAGTTCAAATTTCTTGATAAAAAATATACTAGAGAAATACAATATATTAGTTTAATAGCAGCAACTAAACTTAATAGTATACGCACAATATTTTATTATATCAATTAAAATTAATAGTTGTCAATTTACTGCAATAGTCGATTCTAGTGCAACAAATAATTTTATAATCAAAACTTTTGTTAAAAGAGAAAAGTATTCTACTTAAAAGAAGTCTAATATATACAATCTAATAATTGTAGATAGAAACTTATTACTCGACAAAAATAAAAAAATAGATAAAAAAACAAAATTACTATCGATAGCTATTTAGCAATATTACAAGAAACTAATCTTTAATATAGTAAAAATAATTATTTACAATATTGTTCTAGAAATATCTTAATTGAAGCAACACAATTCAGAAGTTGATTGAAATATACAAGTACTCAAATTTGCGCAATATAATTACGTAATCTATATTCAATCTATATATTGACAACGTTCGATAATAAATAAAAGAACAAATCGAAAATCGATTGCAAATAACAAACTTGTATTTTTGCAAAAAAACAATCTAACAAAGTTTAACTCGACAAATATTAACAAAAATCAATTAAACTACAAGATCAAAATAAGTAAAAAAAATTACAAATTTTCTAGAAATCTTAAACTATCTAGTACAACAAAGAAATTGCTAAAACATATATTACAAATATACAACAATTGAAAGTATCTATTTCAAAAAAAGAAAACAACAAAGATTCTTTCTAAATATTAATTGTAAAATTACAAAATTAAACTTGAATTAAACAAGCAATTTATATTTAAATCTATATATATTTTATTCAAAAAGAAACTCGAAATGTTTCGCGAATATCTAACAAAAAACAAAAAAAAAGAATTTATTAAAAAATTCCAATTATAGACAAAATACTCGATTCTTTTTGTATCAAAAAAGAATAGAATTTTTTATCTATATATCGATTATCAAAAGCTAAATAATATTACAATTAAGAATCGATATTTACTATTTAATATTAACAAGCTTCAAAATCAACTATTCGAAGCAAAATATTTTATCAAACTAGACTTACGAAAAGTGTACAATCAAATTAGAATAAAGACAAAGAAAAAGTAAAAAACAGCTTTTCGCATACAATATAGATTATACAAATATACAATAATATTGTTCGAACTTACAAATGTCTCGACAATATATCAAAAAATAATTAATAATATACTACAACAATATTTGAATCGATTTGTTATAATATACTTGAATAATATTATAATTTACTCAAAAATCTTAAAAGAGCATATTAGCTATGTTTTTAAAGTATTAAAATATTTAAATATAAGAAATTTATATCTTAAGTCAAAAAAATGCAAATTCTATCGAAAAAAAATTAATTTTCTCGAATTTGTTGTTAAACAACACAAAATACGTATAGATTTCGAAAAACTACAAACAATCAAAAAATAGAAACTATTAATAAATATTAAGAAAGTACAATTTTTTCTAGACTTTATAAACTATAACAAGAAGTTTATTAAAAACTATTTAATAAACACAATATTATTGACAAATCTTACAAAGAAAAATACATTATAAATATAGAAATTTACAGAAAAGAAATTATTCTAAAATTTTAAACTAGAATATTTAAAGAAATTAGTACTAAAAATATACAATTTGCAATTGTTAAGTAGAATTGAAATCGACATATTAGATTTAGTTATCGATATATATTTCAATTAAAAATATAAAAATATATAGTATTTAATAGTATATTTCTCGAGAAAACTCTTGTTAATCAAACAAAACTATAATATTTACAATAAAAAACTACTTGCTATAGTAGTTTTCTTAAAATTATAAAAAGTATATACAAAAGAATTGTCAAAATTTACAATTTTTACAAACTACAAGAATCTTGTATACTTTACAACTACTAAGTAGCTTAACAAAAGACAAATGCGATAATCGAAAAAACTAAAATAGTACAAGTTTAAAATACAATATATTTTAGACAAAAATAATAGCAAAGCAGATATATTTAATAGAAAAAATAATTATATAAAAACAAAGAAATTGTTCAATTATAGTATACTTAAAGTTAATAAGAATAAATTACTATTAACAAACAAACACAAACTAAATACTATACTACAAATACTTCAAGATAATATAGAAGAGTTTTCAATAGAGAAAAAAAAACTTCAGATATCTATTAATAAGATCGACAAATATATAAAAGAGTATTATAACAAATTACTACAAAAACACTTAAAAATAACAAAAAATTTTCAACTTTTACGTCAATATTGTTAGTTTCTACAAATAAGACAAGCTATTGAGATATATATTAAACAATATTTTAGCTATTAGCAAAACAAATATAATACGCATGCGAGCTATAACGAAATCCAATATTAGAAACTATCTAAATTGCTATAAAATAAAATTACAATAAACTTTATTATCAAGTTGTTTAAGTTAACAGATCCAGCAACTAGAGACAGATATAATTCGATACTAGTAATAATTAATAAGTTTATCAAGTACTTATATATTATCGCATGCAAAGAGAAATTTATCGCAAAACAACTAGAATATATTATATTGAATCAATTTATACAATATTACAATATACTCAAGAGACTAACTAATAACAGAGACAAGCTTTTTATATCTAACTATTGAAAAACACTTCTCTCAATATTAGATACAAGACTCTAGATATCTATTGTCTATTATTTAATTACAAATAGTTAAACAGAGCAAACAAATTAAAGTCTTGAACAATATCTAAGATACTATATTAACAATATTTATAGCAATTGAATATTACTTCTATCTATAGTACAACTAATATTTAATATAAAGATTTTAAATATTACTAAAATAACTTTATTTTTTGTTAACTATAGCAAGAAATCGAATTTTTTCGAGAAAGAGCGCACGCATTTGTCTGCGCAATTAGCTATTAAAAGAGTAGCAATACTAAAAAAGATATATAACAATATCTCAAAAATGCAAAAAAAGTTGATCAAATATCAAAAAAAAAAACGAAAAACAATATCTTAACTAAAAAAGAGAGATAAGATATATCTTTTTACAAAAAATCTTAGAACAAGAAAGTTAAGCAAGAAATTGAACTATATTAAAGTTAAATTGTTTTTTGTTAAAAAAGCTAAAGAATCAGTCAATTACAAACTCGATTTATCTAAAAATATTAAAGTATTTCTAGTATTCTATATATTATTGTTGAAATTAACCGATTCAAGTATATCTATATAGAAAATATTTTATTATAAATTACAAAAAGAAAATCAATTTAAGATTAAGAGAATTCTAAAACAACAAGATTAGCAGTATTTTGTAAAATAAAAAAAATACTCTACAACAAAAAATATATAAAAATCAACTAGCAATCTCGACAACTACAATACTCTTATTTAAAAATTCTATTAATACTCGAAAAATTATTTAGTATAGCAAAAGAAAATCAAATAGCAAAAAATATTTCAATTAAAGTATTCGCAGCAAAACAATTCGACAACTTTGTAATATTTAATTTCTCTATATTAGACAACAAATACTATATTTTTTGTTTTGTTTTTGTATCGACTTTCTTTAGTATTTTCTTATTGCGAAGCAATCGCGTAATTACAATTGTTAATACAATTTTATTTTTTGCTACTTTAGAGAATAGATCTTTTCTAATACAATTTAAGAAAACTTACAATATATTTATATATAATTTGTTCGCGCAAATATATTTCGAATATTTTAGACAAAATAACAAATCTTCTATAGCAATATAAGATTTGCTAATATAGCAACAATATTTACAAACAAAATTAACAAGTATTTTGTAACAATCTATTTTGGAGACAAGACAAATACAATTTTGATAAAAAGATATAATATATAAATATTCGCTTTTCGAGACAAAAAAATTTAAAAAAAAAGAATAGTATTACAACTCTAGTTTGTTACAGCTAATATATATTCTACAAAGCAATCTGTAGCATATAGTACAATTATCTGTATGCTCGACAATTTAATAGACAAGCATTGCTCGACACGCTAGTAAACAAGCTCAATATATTCGACAGCAAGCAAAACAAACAAAACTCAATATGTTTGACAACAAGCAAAGCAAGCAAAGTTCGACATGCTCGACAACAAGTATAACAAGCAAGAAAAATCTTTTTTAATATATAGATTTTCTAGACACAACTCTTTTATAGATTGTGTTCAACTTATTTATCAAATTATTCTCTATTATAGATACAAGCTGCAAACTCTTGTTATCAAGTAATTGCTTGCATTGTCTGAAGACGTCTACAAATCTCTCCAAAAGTATCAATCTACTCTGATACTCTAGTTATCTAGATAGCAGCGTAACAGTTGTACTGCAAAGTCTATAATATATAAAGCTAATATATATTAGCTTAACTTGTAGCAATAGTTGTTTTGTTTATAATAGCTGCAATCGAAGCGTATTTTGTTTGCTATTTTTGAAATAGCAAAAACTAACTTGTGTAAATATATATATATAGTTGTGTTTCTATATATCTGAATCTGTTTTTGAGTTTTTGCGTTACTATAGAAATTTTTGTAGTTTTTAGAAACGTAATCTTCGAGCTTTAATCTAACTCTTTATTTTATTTGTTTTTGCGTAGTTGTTTTTGTTTTCTTGATTTGCTAACTATTTGTTTTTTTTGTTTCTTTTTCTTTAATATTTTTGCAACTATACTGTATTTCTTTTGTTTTCTCTCAAACTTCTAAATCTTGTCTATTGTATTTTTGAGATATTTTAAAGACTTTTACGTATCTTTTTACAAAATTGCGTCAAGTTATCTAATTAAATATTTACGCGTATTATTTTTGATTTGCTTGTTTAGCACTTTATTTATATTCTATTTCTTTTTATCTTCGATAAAAATTGATTTCGACTTTGAATCTTTGTTTTGCAAATACTAAGATTCAAGTAGCAAAATATAAAAGATAGTATAAATTGCTTTGTATTTCGCAGATAGATTCAATTAATATATTTGTTTATTTTTTTTAATTAAAATAGTAAAGAGTTTTAGTTAACAATAATCAATCTTTTTCTTGAATTGCAATATATATATATTAATGTTTTGCAATAGCACTTTGTTGTCTATTTGAAAACTTATTGATTTGTAATTCTTGTTGTAGTTTTTTGTTTGTTGTTTCGAAATTGCTATTTACAGCTTTTTTAAATATTTTCTAGTACTTTGCAGTTATTCTGTTTGTTCTGTAACTAAAAATATCTTTTTTGTTAAAAGTCTACTTATAGACGCATTTGCAAAGTCTGCAATATAGTCGATTAACAGTTTGTAAAAAGCTTTTTTAGTATTTAAGTAAATACTATTATTATATGCGAACGCAGCTATAGATAGCAGCTTTAATCAATTATTCTATCTGTAATTACAGTAAATATGCAGATAATATTTTAAGATCTAATTTTGTTTTTTTATTTAATTATTGGTCTGCAAATAAAATGCAATACTAAACTAATATTTTGTATCTAGATATTAGCACAATATCAATCAGAAATAGTTTGTAAAAAGCAAATCTCTATCGAAAATAATATTATATATTATTTTATAATAGTATACAAATTCTTTTTATAAAAGCTCTGCGAAATTTTTTGTATTAAGTTTCTTAATAGTTGCAATATAGATTGTGTGCTTAATTAACTTGTTAATTAGTATTAAAATTGTATTACTAATTTTTTTAGTATATAAATTTCTTGCAGACAATATATCTATAATAAAATTTATTGTTATTGTTTCGAAGAATTGCGAATCTCCAGAAGATATTAAGCTAAGTTTTTTATATAATTTATAATAATAAATACGCGTACGCTGACAATCAGAACAGATACAAATATACTTATTAATTTTTTTAATTATACTAGATTAGTAATACTTTTGTTGTATTGTATTTTCGGTTTGCTGACGTGCAAAATGTTTGAACATAGAATTATTGTAATACGTGCAAAGAATTTTATCTCTTGTCGCTGCGTTTTCCGAAATATAGACTGCAAGATCTCGATATAGCAATTTATTTTTTTCGATATTTTATTTTGAAAATTTATTCTGCTTATTTGCGAATCTTTAATACTATTGCTTTTTTACAACAAAAGTGTTTTTCTATTGTAGTTTTCGCAATTACGCTGTTATTAATTCTTTTAAATTAGCAAAGAATTTTTTCGATTTTGCAATTTGTTGTATTAAAAGTCGAAACAATATAGAATCTAGAATACTGTATAATTTTTCGAAAACTTTTTTATTCAGATCTATAATTTGGATATTTGCAATAGTAGTATTATTTAGTTGCGCTATTAAAGCTGCGAGTTTGATTATAATAGAAATATTTTTGTTTTTTTGCAATTTCGATTAATATTTCGAATTGCAAAACTTGTTTTGCAAAATAGATAGAAAATTGTTATTATTATTTTTGCTACTATCGAATTTTATAATATTAGATCTTCTTGACAACATATCTGCAAAATTAAGTTTTCTTTTGCAATATTCTATATTAAAATTAAACACAACTAATTTCTCAATTTAGCAAACTTGTTTGATCGAAAGCTTCTTTGTAATTATAAAGTAACAAAAATTGTTATAATTTGTAATTACGCAAATAATATACTTGCTATTTTGTAGATAATATTTTCAAAATTTGAAAGCTAGCACAATAGTATAAAGCTTCTTGTTGTATATATTTTAGCAAACTTTAGATTCTTTGAACTTGTAGCTAATAAATACAATAAAATATTATTGCGTGTTTTTGTTAAGCTAACTAAATATATTTTCTATTTTACAGTTTGATATATCAATTTTTATACAAAATAAAGTACTTTAATTGTAGTATTCTAGAATAGAAGCAATAATAAAAACAATTTTAAGTATTTCGAAAACTTTTTTTGCTTTTTTAATATATATAAATTGCAAATATACTTTGTTTTTTTTTGTATTTGCTGTTAGATCGATTAAAGATACTACAATTTAAAAAAAATTGCAAATAAAGTGTTGATAGAATCTTGCAAATTTAAAAAATACAAAAATATCTTTTGCTAATTTTGATTTAGACTATTTTTGAATAGTTTCGATACAAATTTATTTTATTTAAATATTTTGTTTTTTAATTACAAAATCTAGAAAAATTATCTTGTTGCAATTGAATATATATTTCGATAGTTTTGTATACAATTGATGCTCGAGCAGTATATAAAGTATTTTGCAAATATCTTTTTAATACTGTTTTTTCGAATCTAAGTAAATAAGCACGTTGTTTAGATATATTATATAGCAAATATTAATATACAATCTTAGTACGCAATTTATATAAGATTGGAAGATAGTAGAAGCGTTAACAAAATTAAAAAATATAATCTAATACTCGAACTGTTTGTATCGAATACAAAAAGCTGTTTTCTATTTATTGTTTTAGCAAATTCGGATACAATAATACGTATTGTATATATTAATTTTGATAAAACACTTTATATTTGCGAAGCGCTCAAGTGTTTCTGAAAGAAAAGAAAGAGAGTACTTATTTTTAACAATAATTTTATTGAGTTTGCAATAGTTTATATAAAAATACAAACTACTATCAGACTTCTTTATAAACAATACTAAAAATTCGATAGAATTATTGAAAAAATATATTCAGTTTTTTTTCAGTATATCTGCGAGATATTCTTGTATCGCAATTAATTTATTCTGTAATATATTATATACGCACTCTATATACAATATCTTGTTCTTTATAAGATTAATTGAATACTTTATTTGATTATATATATTAAACGTATTTAAAAGTTCTTTTAAAAATATCTTTATAATCTTTTTAATTTAGTTCGAAACAACTAATTTTTTAATCTGAAGTATATTGTATCTTGCAGTTTCTTTTCTTGTATATCTTGAAAACTTTTTTAAAAATAGTATTTAATACAGAAGTGCAATATAGATTTCGCTATAATTTTTAAGAACAAGTATAGTAAGTTGTGCAAATTTCTTAGAATTAACTATCTGAATATTTTTCTTCGATTATTTAGCAAAACTATTTTGATAGATTTAGATACAATTTGATTATTGTATATTTAAATTAATTTTCTTAAGTCAGAATAGTTCGAGAATTATTTTATAGTCTTGTATATTAATAATATAGAATTTAGAGCAATTGTTTTTGCATATTTTTTTGCTATCAACAATAGCAATAGAAAGTTTTTGCATTTTATACAAAACAATAGTACAACTATATCGGCAATTCCGGAACCTTTGTTAATAGTACTATTAGTGGCTAATAGTCAAATTAGCTGATATGCCGATGTGCCCGCTCCACATAACCAAGCGCAGGGTTGGGCTGCGATTAGCAGAATGCGCAGACGCGTAATTGACACGCGTTTTGCCAAAATCAATCTCGCATTGCCATGCACGTCGCCAAGTTCTACGGGCGCTATCTACGGACGCAATCTACGGGCGCAATCTATGGACGCAATTCACAACTACTATGGCACAACACAATTACGCAATGGAGACGTCCCCGCCGACGCATAACCCGCGCGTAGAAATCTCTCGAATCGTTCGATTCTGCCATACAAATTACTATAGTGTGGACGAGTAACAAATGGAGACGTAAACGAAGTATTGCGGGAGTCCGTGCGCATCTCGAACATCAAAATTGGACCCCTGCCAAGCAAGCGCCAAGACTTTTCCTGCTAAATGGACCCTGGGCTAGCTAATAGCCAAATTAGCAGAATTCGCAACTAGCACTTTCTGAGCAGAGGTTCCGGAATTGCCGATGTA
>JAABUL010004323.1_pt1 | contig 19213 bp, 16 predicted proteins | sample 5559151 | NCBI WGS metagenome assembly JAABUL01 (sample SAMN10711876, study PRJNA513368) | rock metagenome | isolation source: Antarctica rocks | place: Antarctica: Victoria Land, Pudding Butte sud | reverse complement strand
GATTGCTCAATTATGATTTCACAGACTCAGACTCATTAAATTCTGATTGACTGAATAGTCGAAAGCGCTTTTAGCGCGATTTGTTTGAATATTGAATATGAAAATCATCAACTATCTTCTGAGCGTTCATAAATTCATCGTCATCATCGTTGTATTAATTGAGATCATTGTCATAGTCATTTCATTTGACTCTATACTGAAGTCGTCTTCGATATTGACGAAAATTCAATATATCGTCGATTTTTCATTCGTCTTCGTCGTTTATCACTATTGATTCAAGAGACTCGTTCTTTTGATCAGGCAAGAGATTGTTGACGACGAGACGAAGCAGATCAGAGTGAAATACGTCATGAACATGCATAGTCTCTGATAATTTCAGCTTATATGACGAGTTGATGAGATCTAGATTGATGAAGAAATCGAGCATTTTGTCGTCTAGCTTCTTGAAAGATCTCGCTGTAATGATGTTTCATTCGTTCAGAAACATCTTTGATTCAATCTCATAATCAACTTCTTTTCTATGCTGATTAGCTTGTTGAATCATTTGTTTTCTTGTTTTGACTAAAGATTCGCGAGCAAACGTCAAGATTTTGTTCATATGTTCAGATATATTCTCGACTTTAGTCGCTTGCAAACGTTCACGAAAGCTTTCATATTCGATTGTATCAAGTTCGAAGCTCATACGAGAATGAAAGTCTTTGTTTAGAAAGAAAGAGGTCGAGAAGATGACTGAGAACAGAGCATTATTATCGACAAACTCGATCATGAGTAGTAGCTTAGCTCAGTCATTCTGCATGTATGAACAGAAGAATCGAAGATATCTTTCAACGTTCTGATTGACTCATTCACTTTGATCGTCGATTTGAGAGTGATAGACAGTGAATAGTTGAAGATTAATGCTCAGTCTTTTGCAAAGAAACTTTCATAGAATGAAGATAAATTGAGAGTCTCGATTCGAAACAATGAAATCGAGTAAATCATGTATTCAATATATTCACTGAAGCATTAGCTCAGCTGTTTTTTCTGCTGTGATTTCTTCGTCATCAGTAGAACATGAAATATAGTGTCGTTTCTTTAACAGTCTACATATCACTGTTAGTATGACGTTTTTGCCTTCAGAAGAGAGTAGGTCGATGATGAAATTCATGACTATGTTCTTTCATTGCTGTTCGAATATGAGTAGAGAATGTAGTAATTCATTGAATTTATTTTGAAGAGCTTTTGATCGCTGACAAATGTAGCAGTTTTGAATATATCTATCTATTGTCTTTCGCATTGAGAATCAATAGTAGTATCTTCTTATTGCTTTCATCGTTCTAAGAATTTCGAAATGATCAATAGAAGATTGATCATGAACTTCTCGAATTAGCTTCATTTGAAGATGCTCATTGAAGAAAACTCATAGAAGATCACTTTGATATAGTATTTCATTCTGAACTCGACAATTTCTTAATTTAATATCTTCGTATTGAGCTTCATCTTTTGATACAACTTCACGAAGTAGAACACAATTCTCATTGATTTTATTAGCTTCTAGAATTAATTGATAAATTGATTCATCATTCTCTTTCTTCTTCAGATCAGCGATTTTCATTTGATTCGACGTCAGAATCGTTGTTCGCTGATAGTGACATCATTCATTCTCGAAGCTTCTAGAAACTGAATCGACTCGACGAGTCAATGCATCGACTTTGATGTTTTATTTGCCTGAGCAATACATGATTTTGAAGTTGAAATCGACGAGCTTTTGAACTCAACGCATCTGATGTCTACTCAGCTCTTTATTCTTCATTAATGACGTCAAAGCTTGATGATCAATGAACATCTTAATTGATAGCTCAGTCAATTTCAGCTCAGATTGTCAATGCTTGAATGCTCGAATGATTGCTAGTAGCTTCTTGTCATAAATCTCGTAATTGCACTCAGCGAGACTCAGATTCTTGCTGTAGTAGATCATTGAATGTAATGTTTCTTCATCGTCATATTGAGAAAGTATGTCATCGTTGACGTAGTTGAATGAGTCTGTTTCAAGAATAGTCTCTCTATTCTGATCAAAATGACAAAGAATAGAGACTTCAGTCATTCGTTTCTTCATATGATCAAAGATTGTTTGACAAGCTTGATCTCATTCAAATATCATCTTCTTTTGAGTTAGTTGAATCAGAGAACAAACAATCTTCGAAAAGTTCTTTATAAAACGTCGATAGAAATTGCAGAAGTCAACGAAGAACTGCATCTGAGTGAGGTTTGTAGAAGTAGATCATTCAACTACTACTTGTACTTTTCTGAGATTCATTTTTAGTTCTTCGATGAATAGCAATAGTTTCAGAAAGAAAATCTTCTGAACATGAAACTTGCATTTGTTTATATTCATCTGAAAATCAGTCTCTCGTAGTCTATGTAGAACTAATCATACGTGTCACTTATGTTTCTTCAGTGTTTTGCTGTAAATGATAATGTCATCTAGATAGATCTGACAAAACTGATGAAGATAGTCAAATAGCACGTCGTTCATATAGTGTTGATAGAAAGTTGAGTCGTTGATTAATTTGAAAGACATCACGTGATATTTGTAGAAATCAAAAGAAGTGATAAAGATAGTCAAATCTTTGCTATCTGAATGCATGTGTAGTTTGTTGAACGCGACAATGATGTTCAATTGAGTCAGATACTTGCTTTCTTGTATATGAGCGAGAGTCTCGTCTATTAATGACAAAGAATAGTGATCTCGTTTGATCAAAGCATTGAGCTTTCTGTAATCGACGCAGAAACGCAAGCTATCATCTTTCTTTTCGACGAATAGTATGAGCGAAGCATATGAAGCTGAGCTAGAAGATATAAAGTCTTTATTCAGATGCTCGATCAGATAATTCTTCATCTTTTGAAGCTTGTAGTCAGACATATGATAGAGACGACTTCAAGAAGATGTTTTCTTGTCGATCAACTCAATTTTATGATTGTAGAAGCGATGAGAAGATAGTTGATCAATCATCGCTCGATCAAACACATCTAGATAGTCATGATATTTTGAAGAAAGCTTAGCTTTGACTTCTTTCAAGATTTCTTCGTGTGAAAGCTCTTGTATATTTACATCTTCGAGTTTATTTCTAGCTGTTTTTAGAAGTCAATCGATTTTCGTGATGATGATCATGAAAGTAGTCACATTCAATCGTTTGACTAGTAATCTATATGCTGCAGTCTCTATCATTGCTATGTTCATGAAATTGAAAGATGAAGACTTGACTGAATTAAATGATTTCACGATTTTACTGAATGAAGATGACTTCTCGCTGAGTCGAGTGATGACAGAAGAAATAGATCTCTTTAGTATTTGAATAGAGATTAAACTTTTCTGTTCTATCACGATTTTCTTGCTCGAAAGAACAGTTGAATGAGCTTTGATAAAAGCTTTGATATGAGCTTTGAAACTAGAAAATTGAAAACGATCGTCTTTCATATCAATAATCATCTTGATCTTGTTCATTCATGTTTTTTCAAGAATCATCTGATGTTGATCTAATCGAGTGATCAGCATAGAGACGAAACGTTTCATATGATCTTGAACAGTTAGATTTAAATAAATCGCATGAGTAATGAGCTTTTTTGCATAATGATCATTGAATCTTCTTATTGATTTGAGCTTGATTAAAGATAAAGATTTGATTTGCAAATGATCACAAACATTCTGCGCGATTAATTCATCAATGAACGAATAGTCAGCTGCTTCAGTGTCAATCAATGACTTTAATGAGTAACTAATTTCATTGCTAGATAGTACACATTCAGTAGTCAAAGATTTCAAGACAAAGAGATTATTTGAGCTGCTTATTGTTGAAGAAATTAACACATCTTTCATCGCGTCTTTGATGAAAGTCACTAGTTTTTTATCTCATTCTTTGATTTCTCTGTAAATAATTTCTTCTCTTCTTTCGACATGATGATCTCATTGAGACGAGAAATGAATGCATGAGATGTTGAAGTACTAGTCTTCAGCTGAGAACAGTTCTTTGAAAGATGACTCAATACTTTGCAGTTGAAGCAGATGATTGACATTCTTGATCATTCAGATTCGAAGGTGAAAAAAGTAGCGAGTTGAACATAGCTAGTAGTTGAAGCTGAAGCTGATGTTGACGAAGAAACAAAACGTTTTTTCAAAGCTGCTATTGATTTGACTGTTCGTTGCTCGTCACGTAGCTGATAATTAACTTGTTGTTTGTTATTCACATCTTGAAGAAAGATCTTAAGCTTATCAAGCGAGCTAAACTCTATGAGGCAAACTGACAACGCGTTCTGAAGATGATTGTTGATTTTATTCTGAATGTTGTTCATCAGAGTGATATCATCGTAGTTCAGAAAGCTGAATATTCTAGTGAACTCTGAATAGAAAGAGCTGAAGAGCTTGTTGAGCTGCTTCAGAATAACGTATTTGCAACGACACTTTCGAATCAGATTTTGATCTTCGTAAATTTCTTTCAGATGTTTCAGTAGCTCTGATAGTGACTGATAGAATGAGAAAGCATCAACATGATACTTTGCATAGATTTGTTGATCAGCATCATCTTCTAGTCTGAAAATCACATAAACAATACGAATCTTTTCAGTAGAATAATGATTCACGTTGACATCGAGCTTGTCAGCTATTTTGATGTTTCATGTCTCTCAGATAGAGTCATCTGTTTCAATGAAGATGAGTGAATTTGAAAGCTTGACAAACTTGTGATGATCATTCTCATTATCAGATAGAGTAGAAGATTCTCGTTGAGAGTGAGCTTCTTTCTGATTGACTCGTTGCTCAGCTGACTGAGTATCTTGACAAGGCATAGATCGATCAGCTTGACGTTGTTTTGCTCTGAAGTTCAATCACTCGTCTTGTAACTGATTGATCTTTTTCTCTAGCTCATTATTCTTATCAAAAGCAACTTCTAGTTGTTTCGCTCTCTTTTTGTGATCTTCTTGTACAAGAAGTCAGTGTTCATTGAGTTGTAAAGTCAAGTCTCGCTGACTTCGAAGCTCATTCAGCATATTGATGACTTTGCTGAATTGATTGCTGACTCAATGAGACAGTTGTTCTTCGATGTTTATGTTTCATGTGATGACAGCTTTCTCAGCTTCAACTGAAGCATCAATGAGTAGAAGTGAAATTCTTCTATTGACAATGCTTCTGAGCAGATGATTTGTTCAAGACTCAACTGACTCGACGTTGCATGTCATGATGAAAGAAGATAGAAGTTGTTGAGATAAGAGTAGATGAAAGATTGATGTTTTAAATTGATGCTTTTTGATGAGTGAAAATTCAAAGAATTTCTTGTGAATTTCAGATAATAATTGAGTGCTTTATTCAAAGAATTTCTTGCAAATAGACTGATGAAAATGAGTGTAGAATCGAAGAATCTCTTGCAATCTAAAATGATGATGCAAATTTGAAGAATCTCTTGCAAATTTTTCTTACTGAATAGATTGTTTCATATTATTTATTCATTGATAGCAGAGTAGTAGATGATGAGCATTTATTTAATGTTAGAGACTAGCATAGAGCGAGTCAATATGAATGTCATTTAACTAGAAGATAAATGCTAAGAAAGAAAGATAGCTACAGAAAAGAAGCTGACTACATATGTGTATTTCTCAGTCGACGTTAGACTCAATAGAAACTAGTCAAGACGACGAAGCGAGAATAAATCTGACAAGACTAGAAGACTGAGTCTGACAAGACTAGAATCGTGACAGATGTAAGTGACAAGAGTGCTTTCAATCTTCTGAAGATCATTTCACATCTTTATCATCTTGTTGAACAGATGCAATCTTTGTGTCAAAATGACGTGAACATCTGTAATGTGTTTTCTATATTTTTTTCATCATTTCTTTTATTGACTTTTGTGATACTGCGCTATTGCAATGCTGTCACTAGTCAAAGTCATTGCAGCGAGAGCTAATCACTTGCATCTTGACTGTATTTTCATATTTTCTTGAATTAAGTTATTCAGAAGTATCACTTTCTTGATGATGAAAGAGCGAGAAATGATGCAATTGATATTCATCAGATGAGCGTGTATCAGTTTGCATGCTTATCTGATTTTCTGCATATGATTATTGATTCAACTGCGTAACGTGATCTTGTTTTATAACATGTTTAGATGAACATGCAGCGAGCTTGTATACATTTCTGCTTTCAAAGTCTCGATGCTTACTTTTTTGAACATTTCTGTAACGTGATGCAAAGTCTGATTCTGTAGTGTTTCAAGTTTGTGTTCTTTATCTGACAATTTTCTCTTCTTTTCTCGCTGATGTTAAACTGATGCTTTGAATGCAATTTCTGATCTTACTACTGCTGATTATATTTATCTTGCTTTTGTGAAGATTGCTCTTCATATGAAGATTTCGAGTTGACTATGTGCTAGCATTCATGTGACGTGATTCACTTCAATTTGACGAAGATGCACGTCTCATTGCAATTTCATGTTCAGTTGTACTCTCAGAACTTGCACGTCTGATTTCAACTTAATAACTGAGCTTTCTATTTATATGTTAATCATCATGTCAAATTCTTTTGATTTTCTGATGAAGTGCGTAAGTTTATACTTTTCTGATGCGAATGTTGCGTCATGAGTGTAAGCTCATTTTATGCAGACATCGTGCACTCTGCTTAGTGTTCTGCAAATTTCTTCAATGAATTTATCATATGCTAGAATGTTAATGTTGTTTACGAAGTTAAGCACTTCAATTTTAATTTTCAGTGCTTTGCACTTCTCAATCAGACTTGCATTGAAAAATAGAAAGAAAATCGATGAAATGAGAAATCTCTGCAATATGTTTGCATTTACCTCGCGCATGTCGCTCATTTGCTCGTTGAATCTCAGTGATGTTTCTCGATTCTCAAGAAAGCTGCATGCTCATTTGACTATGTAGTTTGAAGTTCTTTTCATTTTCAAAGTATGTCTTTTTAATCAACGAAACGACTCGAAATTTGAAAAATATTAAAGCAAAGTTGTCATCAAAATATCATAAGTTTCTAAATGTTTTTGATCGAGTTCAATCAAATAAACTATCTTTTCATTGCTTCTACAATCATAAAATTGAACTCATCAGTGATTTAATGCTTTCTCACTGTCAAGTTTATTAAATGTTCTTTGTTAAACTTCTGAAAGTAAAGAAGTATCTGAACGAGAATCTGTCAAAGAAATTCATCACTTTCAGTCAGATCTTCTATTTCTTTCCTGTTTTATTCATTCTTAAAGCAAATGAAGATCTTTGATTCTGCATGAACTATCAAAAGCTAAATGTCATTTTCAAAAGAAATAAATATTCTTTATTGCTGATAGATGAGATCATTGATAAAATAGTGAGTTGCAAGCATTTGACTAGATTGAACATCATATCAGCATTCAACAAACTACGAATGCATCTTAATAACGAGAATTACATCACTTTTATCACTGCTTTAGAAGCATATAAATACAGAGTGCTATCATTTAAACTGACTAATGAATCAATATTCTTTCAGCAATATATGAATGACATGCTATGAGACTTTCTGAACAACTTTTGTCAAGTTTATTTAAATGACATTCTCATTTATAACAAAACAAGAAAGAAATATAAAGATCACGTCAAACTAGTATTGAATTAACTACGCGAAGCTGAACTGCAAATGAATATTTGAAAGTGCAAATTCAATGTAGAAGAGACTGTTTTTTTTAAAAGTCATTGTATCAAAACTAAATCTTTGTATGAATCTCAGTAAGATGACAGTCATAATCAGCTGAATCACTTTGATCAATCTAAAAGAAATTTAAAGCTTCATGAAATTTGTTAACTTTTATCATCATTTCATTAAGAACTTCTTGAAGTTAGTCAAATCATTCACTCAGCTGACTAGAAAGAACACATTTTTTGTTTAAAACAAGATCTGTGTTCAAGCTTTTGACAATTTAAAGAAACAAGTCAGCTCAGTCTCAGTACTTCATCACTTTAATCTCAAATGACAAGCTATTCTGAAAATCAATGCTTCAAACTATGTAAAAGATGAAATACTATCTCAGTACAATGACGAGAGAGTTCTTCATTTAATGATCTTCTACAGCAAAAGCATGATTCTCGCTGAAATCAATTATCACATTTATGACAAGAAATTGCTAGTCATTATTTGATGCTTTGAACAATGATGACTTAAATTGAAATGCACTGAACTACTCATTCAGATGTTCATCAATCATCAGACTTTGATGATCTTCATGAAAAATAAACAGTTAAGTCAATGACAAGTCAACTATCTGAACATTTTATTGAAGTTCAACTTTCAGATCATCTTTAAATCAGGCAAAATAAACACTAAAGTCAATGCTTTAATCAAAATGTTTCTAGCGAACGTCTTTGAATCAGCTCAAAGACTTGAAAATTACTTTCAGACTATTTTGATCTTTGATAAAGTTGATGTTTTATTTATTGAATCAGAAGCAAATCTCTATCAATGAGTATGTATGATCAATCAAATAAATGAGTTTTGCAGTGAATATAGACAAGCTATGAATGACAACAAGCTCAAATTTCATATCACTAAACTAAAGAACTGCAAAATCATTGATGACGTTCTATTTAAAAAAGATCTACTGTGAATCTCTGAGAACATGCACACGAAATTACTACAAGAAGTGCATGATCAATCTTCAATCTCTCACTTTGACAATAAATGAATCATCAATCTAGTTCAGTGTTTCTACTATTGATCAGATCATTGAGCTACTATTTGATGATACATTTGAAACTATCATGCTTATCAACGAAGCAAAGTCTTTAGAAATAGCATTAATGAACTTCATCATTTTCTTTCAATTTCATAGAAACGCTGAAAAGATATAGCTATGAACTTCATTATGAAACTATCTTTGTCAGAAGACTATAACATCATTTGCATAATCATATGTTGTCTCATCAAAGAATGTCACTATATTTTCTATTATTGAAAAGATGATGACATCTCTGTTGAAGAAACAGTTTAAATCATGCTATGAAACGTTTATTGACTGCATGATTTACTCAGTTCTATCGTTTCAGACAGAGACTTTCAATTCATATCAACTATGTGAAAAAGTCTTTGCAAGCAACTGAGAATCACAGCTAGTTTATTTACAGTTTATCATTCTGAAATCAATGATCAATCAAAATAAGTCAATCAAGATGTTGAACATGAACTTAGAATCTACTGCAATTACATGCAGAACGACTGAGTCAAATGAATATCTATGATGAAATTCAGCAACAATTTCAATATCTTTTTAATTACTTTAATGATTCTTTTTTACTTCAATAAAGAATTTCATTCTTGAATGAGTTTTGATTCAGATACGACTGACTATGAAACAATTCATGAACGACTTAAAGCTAGAAAACTAAATGATGTTATCATTTGAATGAAAGAGTTACTGAGCTTCAATCATCAACAATTGAAAAAGATGAAGTTAATCATTGAAGTTTAGATCAATAAACATAGATGAGACATCACATATGAAGTAAATGACTGAGTTTGACTATCTTTCAGAAACGTCAAGACAATGAGACTCTGCAAAGATTTGAAAGACAAACAGCTAGATTTCTATCAAATCACTGCTAAAGTGAGTATCTTCTATCATTTTCATTTATCAGTCAGCATGAAGCATCTGCATTTGATGTTCAACTCAAAGTTACTACAATCGTATTTAGAAGATTCTTTATCAGAACAACATTCAGAATCACTTAAATCAATTACTATTAAAGATGATGAACATTGAAAGATAAACAATATATTGAACTTCAGATGCTATCAAGATTGAATACAGTACTGTTAGAAATCTGTTTAAAGTGAGTCAGATAGAAATGTCATTTAACTAAAAGATAAATGCTAAGAAAGAAAGAAAGCTACAGAAAAGAAGCTGACTACATATATGTATTTCTCAGTCAACATTAGACTCAATAAAAACTAGTCAAGATGATGAAGTGAGAATAAATTTGACAAGACTAAAAGATTGAGTCTGACAAGACTAAAATTGTGACATTATTTTTCTTCTTCGATAATTCATGTTCATATGAATGTATTTTCTGCTTGACTTGATTGATGTTTGTTAAATCGTGATTGATTGAATTGTTAATTAGCGCGATTTGTTTGAATATCAAATTTGAAAATCATCAATGATCTTCTGAGCATTCATAAATTCGTCATCATCAGCGTTGTATCAATTGAAATCATTATCATAGTCATTTCATTTGACTTTATACTAAAGTCATCTTTGATATTGACAAGAATTTAATATATCATCGATTTTTCACTTATCTTCATCGTTTATCACTATTGAATCTGAGAATTCATTCTTTTGATCAGGCAAAAGATCGTTGATGACAAAGCGAAGCAGATCAGAATGAAATACATCATAAACATGCATAGACTCTGATAATTTCAGTTTATATGAAGAATCAATAAAATCTAGATTGATGAAAGAATCAAGCATTTTGTCATTTAACTTCTTGAAAGATTTCGCTGTAACGATGTTTCTTTCATTCAAAAACATCTTTGATTCAATCTTGTAATTAACTTCTTTTTTATACTTCTTGACTTGTTTCATCATTTGTTTTCGTGTTTTGACTAGCGACTTGCGAGCAAACTTCAGTGTTTTGTTCATATGTTTAGATATATTCTCAGTTTTAGTCATTTGCAAACGTTCACAAGAACTTTCATATTTGATGACATCAAGTTCAAAACTTATACGAGAATGAAAGTCTTTGTTTAAAAAGAAAGAAATCAAGAAGATGATTGAGAACAAAGCATTATTGTTAATGAACTCAATCATGAGTAGTAGCTTAGCTCAGTCATTTTGCATGTATAAACAGAAGAATCAAAGATATCTTTCAACGTTCTGATTGACTCATTCACTTTGATCATTAATCTGAAGATGATAAACTGTAAAGAGTTGAAGATTAATGTTTAGTCTTTTGCAAAGCGACTTTCATAAAATGAAGGTAAATTAAGAATCTTGATTCAAAACAATGAAATCAAGTAAATCATGTATTTAATATATTCACTGAAGCATTAGCTCAGCTATTTTTTCTGCTGTGATTTTCTCGTCATCAGTGAAGCAAGAAATATAATGTCATTTCTTTATCAATTTACATATCACTGTTAATATAATGTTTTTGCCTTTCAAAAGAGATAAGTTGATGATGAAATTCATGACTATGTTCTTTCATTACTGTTCAAGTATGAGTAAAGAATGTAGTAGTTCATTGAATTTATCTTAAGAAGTCTTTGATCACTGACAAATGTAGCAGTTTTGAATATATTGATTTATTATCTTTTTCATTGAAGATTAATAGTAGTATCTTCTTATGATCTTCATTGTTCTGAGAATTTCAAAATAATTAATAAAGAGTTGATCATGAACTTTTTGAATTAACTTCATTTGAAGATGCTCATTGAAGAAAACTCATAGAAGATCATCTCAATATAGTATTTTGTTCTGAACTCAACAATTCTTTAATTTAGTATCTTTGTATTGAGCTTCATCTTTTAATATGACTTCACGAAGTAGAATACAATTCTCGTTGATTTTGTTAGCTTCTAGAATCAATCAATAAATTGATTCATCGTTTTCTTTCTCTTTTAAATCAATGATTTTCATTCAATTCAACATGAGAATTGTAGTTCACTGATAGCAACATCATTCATTCTTAAGACTTTTAAAGACTGAATTAACTTAACAAGTCAATGCATCAACTTTGATGTTTTATTTGTCTGAATGATACATGATTTTAAAGTTGAAGTCAACAAGCTTTTGTACTCAGCGCATTTAACGTTTACTTAACTCTTTATCTTTCATTAATGACGTTAAAGCTTGATGATCAGTGAACATTTTAATGAGTAATTCAGTCAATTTCAGCTCAGATCATCAATGCTTGAAGACATGAATGATTGCTAGTAGTTTCTTGTCATAGATTTCGTAATTGCACTCAGCGAAGCTCAGATTCTTGCTGTAGTAGATCATTGAATGCAATGTTTCTTCATCATCATACTGAGAAAGTATGTCATCATTGACGTAGTTGAATGAGTTTATTTCAAGAATAGTCTTTCTATTCTGATCAAAATGACGAAGAATAAAGACTTCAGTCATTCATTTCTTCATATGATCAAAGATTGTTTGACAAGCTTGATTTTATTCAAATATCATCTCTTTTTGAGTTAGTTGAATCAGAGAATGAACAATCTTCGAAAAGTTCTTTATAAAATGTCAATAGAAATTGCAGAAGTCAACAAAGAACTGCATCTGAGTGAGATTTGTAAAAGTAGATCATTCAACTACTGCTTGTACTTTTCTGAAATTTATCTTTAATTCTTTAATGAATAGCAATAATTTCAGAAAGAAGATTTTCTGAATATGAAACTTGCACTTGTTTATATTCATCTGAAGATCAGTCTTTCGTAGTCTATGTAAAACTAATCATACGTGTTGCTTATGTTTCTTCAGTGTTTTGCTGTAGATGATAATGTTATTTAGATAAATTTGACAAAACTGATGAAGATAGTTGAATAGCACGTCGTTTATATAATGTTGATAGAAAGTCGAGTCGTTGATTAATTCAAAAGACATCACGTAATATTTGTAGAAATCAAAAGAGATGATAAAGATAGTTAAATCTTCGCTGCTTAAATGCATACGCAGTTTGTTGAAGATGACAATGATATTCAATTGAATCAGATACTTGCTATCTTGAATACAAGCGAAAGTTTCGTCTATTAGCGATAAGAAGTAGCGATTTCGTTTGATCAAAGCATTGAGCTTTCTGTAGTCTATACAGAAACGCAAGCTATCATCTTTCTTTTCAATGAATAGTATGAGCGAAGTGTATGAAGCTGAGCTAGAAGATATGAAGTCTTTATTCAGATGCTTGATCAGATAATTCTTCATCTTTTGAAGCTTGTAATCAAACATATGATAGAGACAACTTCGAGAAGAAATTCTCTTGTCAATCAACTCAATTTTATGATCATAGAGATGATGAGAAGATAGTTGATCAGTCATCGCTTGATTAAACACGTCTAGATAGTCATGATATTTTGAAGAAAGCTTAGCTTTAACTTCTTTCAAAATCTCTTCATGTGAAAGCTCTTGTAGATAAAATCTTCAAGTTTATTTCTAGCTGTTTTTAGAAGTCAATCGATTTTCGTGATAATGATCATGAAAGTAGTCACATTCAATCGTTTGACTAGTAATTTATATGCTGCAGTCTCTATTATTGCTATGTTCATTGAATTAAAAGACGAAGCGAAGTTGATTGAATTAGATGATTTCATGATTTTACTGAATGAAGATGACTTCTCGCTGAGTTGAGTGACAACAGAAAAGATAAATCTTTTTAGTATTTGAGTAAAAGTCAAGCTTTTCTGTTTCGTGATTGTTTTATTGCTTGAGAATAAAACAATCGATTTCTGACTAGAAGTGAAAATCGAAAATTGAAGAAAATCGATTTGCATATCAATTACTAGATTGATTTTGTTCATTTATGTTTTTTTAAAAATTATTTGATGTTGATTTAATTGAGTGATCAACATAGAAACTGTGTCAATTGTATAATCTTGAACAGTCAGATTCAAATAAATTGCATGAGTAATGAGCTTTTTTGTATAATGATCATTGAATCTTCTTATTGATTTGAGCTTGATTAAAGATAAAGATTCAATTTGCAAATGATTACAAACATTCTGCGCGATTAATTCATTAATGAACGAATAGTCAGCTGCTTCAATGTCAATCAATGACTTTAATGAGTAACTAATTTCATTGCTAAATAGTACACATTCAGTAATCAAAGATTTCAAAGCAAAGAAATCATCTGAGCTGCTTATTGTTGAAGAAATTAACACATCTTTCATCATGTCTTTAATGAAAGTCACTAGTTTTTTGTCTCATTCTTCAATTTCTCTGTAAATAATTTCTTCTCTTCTTTCAACATGATGATCTCGTTGAGACAAGAAATGAATGCACAAGATGTTGAAGTACTAGTCTTCGACTGAGAGCAATTCTTTGAAAGATGACTTGATACTTTGCAGTTAAAGCAGATGATTGACATTCTTGATCATTTAAATTTAAGAATGAAAAAAGTAGCGAGTTAAACATAGTTAGTAATTAAGACTGATGTCAACAAAGAAACAAAACGTTTTTTTGAAGCTGCTATCAATTTGACTGTTCATTGCTCATCACGTAACTGATAATTGACTTGTTGTTTGTTATTCACATCTTGAAGAAAGATCTTGAGCTTATCAAATGAGCTAAACTCTATGAGGCAAACTGACAATGTGTTCTGAAGATGATTATTAATTTTATTCTGAATGTCGTTCATCAGAATGATATTGTCGTAGTTCAGAAAGCTGAATATTTTAGTGAATTCTGAATAGAAAGAGTTGAAGAGCTTGTTGAGCTGCTTCAAAGTAACGTATTTGCAACAACATTTTTGAATCAGATTTTGATCTTCGTAAATTTCTTTCAGATGTTTTAATAGCTTTGATAGTGATTAATAAAGTGAGAAAGCATCAACATGATACTTTGCATAAATTTGCTGATCAGCATCGTCTTTTAGTTTGAAAATCACATAAACAATATGAATCTTTTCAGTAAAATAATGATTCACGTTGACATTGAGCTTGTCAGCTATTTTGATGTTTCATGTCTTTCAAATAAAGTCATCTGTTTCGATGAAAATGAGTAAATTCAAAATCTTGATGAACTTGTGATGATTATTTTTGTTTTCAAATAAAGTAGAAAATTCTCGTTGAAAGTGAGCTTTGAAAGTTGAGCTTTGTTCAACTTCAGAGCAACAAATCAAAACTGAGATTGTAAAAGCTTCTTTCTGATTGACTTGTTGTCATGATGAATTGACACATAGAGATTAAATCAGAAGCTGAGTCAAAGATCAGATCTGAGTTAGCTCTGAAACTTTATGACTTTGTCAAGACATCGTTTAGACTACGTCATATCTTCAACTTAATATGTCATGAGTTATGTTATACTCAACTTGACAATGCTTGATAAACTTTCTATAGTTGATTGATTTTCTTGAGTTATTGAGAAATTCTTAATAATTAGCTTTATCAAAAATATACTCATTCTGTGTCTGCTTAAAATATCACATTATCATATCACTTTTATAGATCTCGTCTATTCATCTAGTAGATTCAATCATCACAGTTCTAATTATTTCAAACTCTTTTTAAAGATGACGATTTAATATTCAAGCATGATAACAGTAATGTAATTGCAACAAAGTTGCAACAACGATGTTTTAATCTTGCAAAACACTATATCAGAAAACGAATGTTACATAATGAAATCAGAAAGCAAAGAAGCAGAAGATAAATTCTTTCTTAATATTAATGAACAGCTGACTTGCATAATGCTTCAACATAATGAACTGTGAAAGAAACAGAAGCTAGCAGCTATTTGATTAAAGATTGAGACTCTGCAAGTTGTTGAAACGACGAAGAAAAGTCATTCAGCTTTCATTCAAGCTTTCACTTGAGTTCTCACAAAGAACTTGAATGATCTACGCATTGTCTCAATAATGTCAACGATGACAAAATGAATTTATCATGAAATCATCTTGCAGAAGCGAAGATTCTCAATGCTTTTGAAGAAGTATCATGACAAAATCATAAGAAAGCATAGAGAGTGAATTTGCAATGTTGAAATCTTATTCTGAAATACTTCTTAACATTTTGAAAGTGATGAGAAAAAGATTTTATACTGCATGATTTATCTCAAGAATGAATCAAAGAAGCTTTGATTCAATCATGAAGAGACTATGTCTGCAGCTCAGCAGATGTGATTCAATTTTATCAACTTTCTTCTTAATTTAATTGAAAATTCAATAAATCAAGACATAGACATGACTCAGCAGTATGTGAATGCATCACAATGTTCAGATCAGATGATATCAATGTTTGCAGTTCATCTGAGCATTCTGAAACATCAACTTTCGTTGTATAATGATGAGCATAAGCGAACTCATTTATTCATTAAGTTGAGATCTGAGCTGCATGTAATTATTACTAATGTGCAGTTGATTTCTATCATATGAGATGTCTTAATCAATCTTGTTGCTCAATTGAAAACAAATCTGTGAAAAGAACATGTCTTGTTATCAAAACAACTTCAAGACAAAAACTTGCATGATCAAGATAAAATTAATAAAAAGACTCATTCAAAGTGAAAGAAATTTCATTGATCAACTAGACTCAATTTTTCGTTGAAAACAAGCTTGCACACTTCGTCATATTATAGCAAGAATTTGTTCAATATAACGTGCTATACATTCAATTGAAAAAGTCATTACTTTATTGATTGTAAAGACGAGAAAATCAAGAACAAGTCAAAAGAATCTGATGTAAATTGAGTATTCATTGATTCAATGTCACATATGAGTTGTTTCAAGATTTCAAGAAAAGACAAGCTTTCAATGAACACTTCAAATCATTGAGAGAAAAATAAGAAGTTCTCTTTGTAAAAATTCTTATATACAAAGAGCATGTAATTCAGAGAGATCAGAAGACAGAAATGAAGATTCACATGAATATCAACATTGAGATGAACGTGATTAGTCAACGTTTCATCATCAAGCAGAATATATCATTGCTGAACATCAATCTTTCAAGATTTATCTGAATGAATGATCAGAGTGTTTATTATTATGACATTTATAAGATGTGTTATCGACTGAGAGACAGCTGAAACATAGAGAAAAAAGATATAAGTATCTTTTATGCTATTGACAAGAAAGAATCTTCTCTAGTCTTGAATATATCAAGTATGCAATTCAAGCGTATTTAAATAAACATGATTGCAAGAACGTAATGTTTCAACATGAATAAGCACGTCTTTGAGTTATTCTTTGCATAAACATTTGCAAAAGCTTTACAAGATAAGTCTACTGTGTATGCTCTTGTCATGATCAATGTCATCAAAGAATCAATCATTGAACATCAAGTGAAAACAATGAATAATGTGATGAGTTGTATCACAAATGCATTCAAAGCGCAAACTTTACTCATTAAATTAAAAAAGTACGAAGATGTATTCTTGATAAAAAGTGCAGACAAACTGTCTTTGCATGAAGATCACAATCATGCAATCAAAATCACTGCAAAGTCATCATATGAATCATTGTATAATTTGTTGAACACAGAGTTAATGATTCTGAGACAGTATTTAGATGATGTTTTAGTGAAAGAATGAATTAAGCACTTCATCAGTTCAACTGATATGTTTATTCTATTCATTTTTAAAAAGAATGATAATCTTCATTTATGCATGAACTATTAAGATCTGAATAAGATCATTGTCAAAAATCATTATTCACTGTCTTTAATCAGTGAAACTTTAGACAGATTCAATAAAGTCAAGCAGTTCATTAAGTTAAATCTGAAGAACATTTATCATTGTCTCAGAATTTAATGTGAAGATGAGTGAAAGAATGATGTTTCATACTCATTACAATCACTTCAAATATATGATCATGTCATTTGATTTAATCAATGCATCTGTCATCTTTCAGACTTATATTAATAAGATTTTGACAAAGCTTTTAAATGACTTTTATGTTATTTATCTGAATGACATTCTAATCTTCTTCGTAAAGAAGACTGATCATGTAGATCACATGAAGCAAATTTTGAAGAGATTAAGAAAGTTCAAGCTATATGCTAGCTTGAAGAAATGTGAATTCTTCATCATTAAAGTGAACTTTCTAGAATTTGTCATATTCACAAAGAGTGTTTCAATGAATTCAAGTAGAATAAACATCATCAAAACGTGATTCAGATTGAAGATGTATTAAGAAATACAAGTTTTTCTGAGATTTATCAATTTCTATCAACGTTTTATACATCACTACTTTCAAATAGCAAAGTCTTTAACAGAATTGCTGAAAGATAATGTAAAAGATGTAAAAATGAACTCATTCATATGATTGAGCGAAGCGAAACAAGCTTTTAATCAGCTTCGCGACGTCTTTATGAAAACATCTATATTAAGACACTTTGATTCAGAGTGACATATACACATTGAGATCAACATGTTTGATTATGCAGTCGCGAATATTTTGTCTCAGTCAGATGACGAAGATCAATGACATTCAATTGCATTCTGATTCAGAATGATGATAGACGTTAAAAGAAACTATGAGACACATGATCAGAAACTTCTAATCATAGTATCAATGTTTAAACATTGACAATACTATGTGAAAAACAATTATCATACTGTCAAAGTTCTGACTGATCATAATAATCTGAAGAGTTTTATGAATGTTCAAGAGTTAAATGAAAGATAAGTCAGATGAATCATGAGATTGTTGATTTGCAACTTTGAAATAATACATAGATCAGAAAAGACAAACTCGATCAATGCATCATTAAGATGATCTGATTATAAGAATGAAAATATCTTTGCAAATCATTTGCTGCTCACTCTGCAGCAAAAGCTGACTAGAATAGAAAGCTTAAATAGCTTTATATTCGTAGTGATCAGAGAACTATACTGTATACGAGTGATTAACGATGTCGAGAAGACATTCGTTCACAGTATAAGTATGAATAAATATTCAACAGAACATGTCAAAAGCAGACTGCAAGATGAAATTCACTGATAAACATGAGTGATTAATGATGTCAAGAAAACGTTTGTTCACAATGTCAGTGAAAACATAAGTACATGTTCAGCAATGCATGTCAAAAGTATGCTGTTGAGAATCATGATTTTAACAGTGCAAGAAATGCATTTAAATGAAGTACATTTCTTAAGAAATAAAATCTTTTAACTTGAATCAACAACTTCAAAAAGCATAAACATTGAAACGTCAACTCATAAAAATCACAACGTAGCTGAGAAATAGTTTAATTCTGTTGCTGAAACTGTTGATTGCAAACAACTCATTTCACGTGCAATTGTCAAAGTACTGACAATTCATGAAATGATATACAACTTCAGTAGTAAATTCATAGTTGAGTTCATCAAGATTTTACAGCAAGAAGATGAAGTTGCTGTGAAATTAAAAGCAGACGAAACGATGAGTATACAAAAGAATGATGTCAAAGCTTGAACATTGAATAGTCAAGAAATAATAGAATACAATGAATTATTATATGTTTTAGAAGATTTTTCTGTCAGAGAAGAACTGTTGAAACGTCATCATGATGACT
>JAABUL010004321.1_pt1 | contig 19222 bp, 28 predicted proteins | sample 5559151 | NCBI WGS metagenome assembly JAABUL01 (sample SAMN10711876, study PRJNA513368) | rock metagenome | isolation source: Antarctica rocks | place: Antarctica: Victoria Land, Pudding Butte sud | reverse complement strand
CGCCCGGGACCTCCAGACCGAGGCGCAGCGGGAGGCCCTGGAGCACTGGGACCCGCCGGACGCGGAGGCGGCATTTTGCGCGGCGCTTGCCGCCGGGCTACCGCTGCCCGCGCACGAGGTGATCAAACCTCATAGTCACGAATTCAAGTGGAATCTTCTGCATCTTTCAGTTCAGTGGGCTAGTGTTCCTGCGCTCCACTGAACGAATGGGCTATAATTTGAGACTACTTCGTCTGTATCAACGGACACCCTGGCTGCCTTGTTGCATAATGGCTGCTGCAATAAGGCCGAGCCACGAGGTTGCAGCCGCCAACGCTGCAGTGCTCCGGCAACACAGCTCATGCTCATCATCCAGCTGACCTGGCGTGAAGGCCGCGAGCTGGCTGCACTGAGCGACAAGAAAGACGACATGTGAGTCCGACATTTGTGATGTGCAAATGTTTGATGTCAGGTATGCGGCAGCACTGGCGGCAAGGCAGAGGTAAACAAGAATGCTTTCGTTGTATCACTTGCTGTGTTTCAAAACAGAATATAGAGAAACACAGGCTAATGGGGCCGCCGCCATTATGTACGCGGCTGCTATCAGTTCAGCCAATGTTTGGAGCCTTTTACAGCAGATCGCAAGACGTACAGGTCAAACCGTATGAGAGCTGTTTGCAGGCGTATCAGCAACTTGCATCTGCTAGTTCGAGTTGAAGTGTCTCCAGGATGACTACCCAAAACTCCCAACTGGACTGCAAGGTCCAATTGTTTCGGAGCATGTGAGATTACTGTTTCCTGTTTTGATTAGCCGACTGATGTGAAGTGGCTTCTGCTCACAGGCTGCTGGCTCTCCGCGACGTGGCACAAGGCCACAGCTGGTACTGCAGCCGCTGTCGCCCCCCGCACCGCGGCTGAGCAGGGCCGCCGGCAGCCACGTATCGCGGTGGCCCGGCTGATGCTGAGGTCGCCGCCGGGCTCGCCACACCGGCAACCGTGGGTGCGGCCGGCGCCGTCGTCCGAAGCGGAACGGGCGTCGCGGCAGGCGGCGCTGTGCGTAGAGTGCCGCCTCATGGCGGAGGCGCAGGAGGCGGCTGCAGTGAAAGAGGCGGAGGCGGAGGCGCAGGCGGCGGTGGCGGTGGCAGAGGCAGCGGCGCAGCGGCGGTGCGGAAGCCGAGGCTGCCACGGGTCAGGCAGCGCTGTTGGCGGCGGCAACAGCTGCGAGGGCCGCCGCTTCAGGGGCGGCTGCACAGTCTGCCGCCAGCATGCAGCCTGACGTCACTCTGCTGTCGTGCCTGCAGACCGCTGCCGCGGCCCGTGCGGCGGCTGCCGCAGACCTGTCAGAAGGCGTCGCAGCCTTCGTGCTGCTCGCCGCAGCCGCCGCCGGCGCCGCAGCCGCTAGACAGGCCGTGCCCTGCAGCAACAGCAGCGGCGGGCGCTCGGCGGCGCTGGCGGCGGCGGACGCGGCGCTGGCGATGGCCCGGGGCGGCGGCGAACTCCGCCGCGGCGTGCTGCGGCAGCGCCAGACACCCACCCCGCAGCAGCATTCCAGGCGGACCAGCGTCGCAGCTGCTGTCGGACACCGGGTGTGCACCTGGAAGCCAGTGCCGGTTGCGGGAGCTGCGAGAACACGCAAAAGGTGGCCCCTGCTCAGAGAGCCACCCCTGCGCCGGCGGTGGCCCTCCTCACAGCGCTGAGAACTGGTCGCGGCAGCTGCCTTAGAGGAAGCGGGGCTCTGCGCTGAGCGCCCGAGCGCGGGGCAGCGGGGTTGGTGATGACTTGCGCGGCGGCGACAGCGGCGGCGGCAGCTGCAGCGCCGCAGGCACAGTCGGCGGAATGGCGCCCTAGAAAACCCTTTTCTTGTTTCTCTTTCAGCACCCAGGGCGCCGCCAGAAGCGACCCAAGCTGGACCAGCTGCGCATGCGAGATGTGGCCAGCATTTCCTAGCATTGTGCAGCTGAATAATTGAGGGCATCCTTTTCATCTGTTGCCGTCGCTATCTAGCTGGTTGCAGAACAGTATGAACGACGTTCGTTGTGTGTCAACAGCAAATTTGAGGACTGCTGCATACCGTCGCCGGAGGCACAGCAAACTCCTCGGGTTGGCCTGCATAGTTTCCTGCATCAGCGGCGGCCAGTGGTCCAGTTCTCGCGCGTAATGGTTTGTGCAGTGTACTTCAGGGTACGGCATCTCTGGTCAGGCGTGAATTATGAAGGGGAGTGACCGCTACCGAGCATCACAATAGTCCCACACACGTCAATGCCAGCCGGCCAGCGGGGCGGAAAGTATTGTATCGCACTATTTCGCACAATTCGTTGCGGCTGCCATCCTCGCTGCGCACACAAGGCGATTACATGCGTATGTCACGCCGCAATCTGGCGCCGCAATTTTGTGGCTAAGGTACAGAACTTGTTGTCAGCGGTGCTGACACACAGTTTGGGGTGCGTCCTGCTCGGCCCGCTTTATTGGTGGTCAACAAGTCGTTACAACGGTGACTTGCAGTGCCACTCGTTCAAGCCACACTGCTGTCAAGCCAAATTCGGACTATTGGGCATTGCCTGCCGAGGAGGCCAATATTGATATACTAGGCTGGCGACAGTAACCCACCTCAGGCGCCAGACAGCGTGGTAGGTCCTCCAGCTTCGCCTGAAACTGGGTGCGCAGCCCTCGGAGCTACGCAGCCCGGGAATCGCCACTTGGGCGACATACATTCAACTGCAGTGACTGCACCTATTGGAGCACCTCAGTCCTATGGCGCTCCCTCAAGTCGATGGGAGCGCCTGATATGTTATCTCTAAACATCTTTTGCCAGTATCCACGCGCAGGCTGCACTGCTGCAGTTCCCAGCACGCCCCTGACTCGCGTAGTTGCGTTATTGCAAGTCGCTGCTCTGAGAGCATAGCTGCCCCTCGACGCATTGAGCATGCAGCGCGGTCGGCCAGGCGCGGCCCCTAGGCCCGGACAGTGGATCAGTCTCGACGACACAGCGTCGGCGGTGGGGACGGCGCCGCAGCAGCCGCTGCCCGTAAGTGGTGATGCAACCCTGTGGCCTTGGCGCGCCCCCCTGGGTGACAACATGCTGCAGCCTGGCAGCGGATTCGGCGGCGGCGCTCTCGGTGGCGCCGCTCCAGCCGATGCGAATGCCGCCTTCGTTGCGGCCGTGGCGGCCGCCGACAGCAGGGTACCACCGCCCTCGGTTGCGCCCGCCGCCGCGCGCGGACATCGTGGAACGGCAATGCCCAACGGCGGCGGCAGCGGCGCAGGGGGTACCGGCCCCGGCTGGCAGCTGCCGGCGGCGCTGCTGACTGCAGGGGCAGGCGCGAGTGGAGGCACGGGTTCTGGGCGCGCCAGACTCGCCAGCGGCGATCCGGGAGCGTCGGCGGCACAACAGGTATGCTGCACCATCATCATTTACAATTCATCTCAGGACATGCGTGCAGAAGTGTTTGGATCTTCTAGGCAAAGCATTTTCCCAGCTAGGCGAAGCGTGCACCCTGTCGGCTGCTGCTGGTGCTGCGCACCACCTGATATCCAAATTCAAAAGGCAAATGGCACACCTTTGTTTTGGTCAGTGCCTTCTTTGCCGTCTTCGTCATTGTTGCCTTGCGATCCTGCAAGTCACTTGATGTGGCCAGCATTTCAGGCATGATGCAGGTGTTTACCAAGTCTCCGTCCATGAATATTGACGCTTCTGCTGCCGCAAGACCTTGCAGCCCGCGGCAGCAGCGGTGACATGGCCAGCCGCAGCGGTGCTGCACACCCAGCCGCTGAAACTGTCACATTCCGTACGCCTGTTTCTCACTACGACTTTGTGTTGCGGCACAGGGGCGAGCCGGCGGCGGCGACACCTCGGCGGCTGTGGTGGCGCTGCACGTGCACCTGCTGGCAATGGGCCCTCTGCATCACACTGACATCCCTTCACCCATCTGTCACTTGAGAGTGGCCCTGCGGGGCGGGGCGGCAGCGGCGACATGGCGACGGCCGCGGCGCCGCTGCACACCAGCTGCCGGCAGTCTCAATCATGGCCATTTGCTTCTTGTCAATCCATACCCCGACATGCAGGGCACAGCAGCTGTGCGCGGCGGCGGCGGCGGCGGCGGCGGCGGCGGCGGCGGCGACGGCGACATGGCGGCGGCAGCGGAGGCGCTGCATGCGCAGCTACTATCGCTGGCGCACGGGCAGCGAGCCGCGCTGGAGGCCGCCCTGGGGAACCTGGCCGGCAGTGCCAACCCGGCGGCGCAGTCACGGGCGGCGCTTGCGGCGGCAGCGGCGTCCGCACTCGCAACCTCACTGGCTTCGGTGAGCTGAGACTCAGTCGAAATTTGATAAGCAAATCTTTGACTGAGAAAAGACGGAATATTGCTGATCCCGTGGCGCAGGCGCGGGCGGCGGCCGCGGCAGCAGCGGCCTCTGCATTGGCCACTTCGCTTGATGAGCAGTTTGTATAACAGATGAGCAGTTTGTATAACATTTGTATAACAGCTGCAGCCCAAGTAATGTCTCGACGCTCGCGGCGGCAGCGGCGTCAGCCCTGGCCGCCTCACTCCCCTTGGTGGGCAGATATATCAGATACTTGTGCGACCAGTATTACGACTGAAAATCTTGCACGACCATTTGAAGGCCGGAAAAGCTTTGAAAATGAATGACCACGTCCGCCGCAGCAGCGCTGCCTGCGTTGCCAAAAAAAAACTGATGTTACTGGCGGCGATGGGCCAGTTTGGGTTTTTTCCACATCATACATAAGGATTGATGAAGCTACCGAATTTTACATTGGTTGCCTGGGGCCGCCATCTGCTGCATGCAATGCTGCATGCACACGTGTGTTATCATGACATTAGCGTTGATTATATCAGCTTGATCACATCAGCATCATGCACTCGAGCCGTCTTATCTTGAAAAACGCAGGGGGTGGCGGACAGTGTTCATCCAGGACCCCCTAAACCCCCTAAACCCCCTAAACATCGTAAACATCGTGGTGAATTGCCAGTGCACAGCCGCCGGGCACTATTCGCCGTGTCGACCCATTTCCTTCTCCCTGCAGGCGCGCATCGCAAACGACGCCGCATCCCGCGCCCAAGCGGCTGCGCATGTCGCGAAGGCCTCGGCTGCTCGTGCAGCGATGGCCGCCGTGGCCGCGTTCTCTCAGTTTGGGCTGCCCCTGGCCGCGCTGGGCGGCGGCGCTGCGGCTGCCGCTGGCCGGGACGATTCCGGTGCGGTGGCGGCGCTGCCGGCGGGGAACCCACTGGCGGACACCTTCCCGGCTCTGGCTCGCATGGGCCTGCTGGCCGATGGCGGCGGCGGCGGCGGCGGCGGCGGCGATGGAGGGCGACGGGCCGGCGCCGGCGCTGCAGCTACGGGTGCATCTCACCGGACGTCGCAGCCGCCGCCGCAGCGGACGGCGTCGGCGCAGGGCGTGGCGGCGGGCCGTGGATCGCTGGTGCTGGACGTGCCGCAGGTGCCGCGGGACGAGGCAGTGCTCAACCACACCGAGCGGGTACGCCATTCACAACGAATTTGCAGACTGCAAAACCCATCCCGGAGCCAACTGCAAGCCCACAGCTGCAGGTTCTGCGCGGCAAGGCGGTGCGCAACACCACGCGGGTGGTCAACTTGATGTAACCTGGGGTATCTGACTCTCATTCTGTTCAATCCGTGATGTCTCGCACGTGAACGACCTGCCCCAACTGCTGTACCCTAAACCCTAAACCCCTAAACCCTAAACCCTGATGAACCTTGCCGTGCCGATGCAGCAGTCTTGAGCAGAATCAGCTCCGTCAACAAGGTCTGCAAATCCATACAAGCCCACACAAGACGTGATTGCCACAGCCGTCGCAAAGAAGCATGCTGATACGCACAGCGGATGGGGTCGACCATTGTGCCCGAGAACATCTGCAGAAACGGCTTGATCACTATCAAGAGTCAGTGATCAGCTGCGCCTCACACGTGTCTCAGATTCAGAAGCTGACGCGCCTCGTCCGCTGCTGTGCATGCAGGGTCGCGCGCTGGTGGCGGCAATGAAGGCTCACTCGGCGGTCGACCGGCAGCAGGCAGCCGCGATCCTGTTTGGTGAGCGCCCTGCAGCAATGCTAAAATAGTAGGGGGTTGTAAGTTTAATTTTACCAAGTAGAATTAAACCAACTACCTTTTGGTAGGCACGAAGTGCCGATGATCTGGTCAGTGCAGCGTGAAGATCACGTGACTGCAAATCGACCGTTTCCTTGGGTTAACAGTCGAAGTTACATAGCCTTGTTTGTCAGAGTCAAGCTCGGTCCTGGAATGCCCTCGTGACGAGCCTGATGCAGATTCGGCCCCCTGCATGCACTGTGCCTGCTGCGCACATGCTGCAGGTGCGGCTCCTGCTGCGATCCCAACAGCCTTGAGCAATCCACGCAGCTGCTGCCATGGCTAAAGTGGAACATCGTGGTATGAGCACAACCGGACATGTGCATGCAGTCTCTCTGCAGAGGACACGACCATTGCACTGGCCATACACGATGTTGCAATACTGATTTCCCGCCATCGTTTCTGTGTCTCGCAGTTGCGCGCCAGGTGGCGTCTCAGCAGCGGCCAGAGGCGGCGCCGTCGTCGCTGCCCTCGCACCCACCGCAGCCCTCACCACCGCTGCCGTCGGCGGCGGCCGCGGCGGCAGTCTTTGCCGCTGAGGCAGCCGGACGGGCGGCCCCAGCCGGCGGCGGTGGCGGCGCCGGCGGCGGCCGCGGGCTGCAGCCTGGCCGCGGGCGGCATGGCCAGAGCGGCGTCCGCACCTTCCGCTCCCGTCGCGCCAAGGCGCCGCCGCCGCCAGTTCCGGCCGAAGTGGCGGTGGGTGCCGAGCAGCCTGCAGCTTCTGGCAGCGCCCCGCCGGCGGCGTCGGGGGGCGCTGTGCCGCATGAGAATGGGCAACCGGCAGCGCCGGCGGAAGCAGGACACCTGGCGGAGCGACCGGCAGTACAGCCGCAGGAAGACGACAGCCCCGCTGCAGCGCCGCCGCAGCCGGTGCGAGCCAGCCTGCGGCGCCGGCGGCGCGCTCGGACGCCTGACTCCGCGCTGTCTGATTCGGGTGACGATGCCGCTGACGGCTCCCCTGCCGCCGGCGGCAATCCCGCTGGCGCCGGCTCTCGCGGGGCCTGCGGCTCCCCTGCCGGCAGCGACGGTGAGGGGGATGGCCCGGACCACCCGTCGCGGCACAGGGCGCCCGATGGTCGGCGGTTGTCGGAGATGAGCGGGGCGGAAGCCGGGGCGCTGCTGGTGGCGATGCCGCCGCGGCCGGGGCAGCCGTCGCTGTGGATCCGCGCGCTGCGCCGCGCTGCGGGCCAGGTGAGCAGGATCTCAAAAGGCTTCGCAACCCTGCTGGAGGTGACAGCGTCACACAGCAGCTTGGCAGGGAAGCAGGAAGGGCTTTTAGGCCGTACAGCCTTCCAGCTGCCGCGAGACCGATGGCTCTCACAGTGGTATCATCTGGCATTCGAGGCCGCATTGCCAGAGAGCTGTGCCGTCTTGAACTGTCCCGCCTCCTCCACTGCCCCCTGTTTCAGGTGTTGAAGTTCATCGGGGTAACCTTGGCCAATGATACCCCGGATACAGCTTGCAATGACATGGTGCTGAACCCCAGCCGTGTATATTACCGTGTGGACATATATACACGGTAATATACACGGCTGTAATATACATAGATATATACACATATATATATATATATACATTATACATATATATATATATATATATATGTGTATACATATATACATATTTATGTATATATCTAATATATAATATGTATAATGTATGTATGTATATATTACCGTGTATATTGTGCAGTGGCCTCGCAGCAGCCTGAACATCCAACACACAGCTCCAGGCACAACATCAGTACTACACCATCAGCCTGATCCAACCAGATAACATGGGACAGGTCTACTGGAACGCAAACGCGCAAGGAGGATGCCTTCTTCGCCTTGGATCATCGGTTCCGATGTTTGTGTTTTGTGCCACAAGGCCGCTGGAAGAGCAAGAATTCCAGAGTAACTGTTATTGAATCTGACCCTTTATATGTGCAGGGTCGTCGGAAGAAAAGACGCTAGACTAGATGCTGGTCAGGCTCTGAAACCTGATGCATTGCGGCACGGAACAAACAAATTGCATTCTTTCTGCTACAGGGCCGCTGGAAGACCAGGGCGCCAGACTACCTGCCGGGCAACTACACACGCCGTCGGCGCGCCCGGCAGCAGTCTGCTGACCGCGGGGCGTCGCCGTCGCCGCTGCAGCAGCAGCTACTGCAGCAGGAGGGCCTGCAGCGGCGGCAGCAGCAGCAGCAGCCGGTGTCGGAAGTGCAGGCCGCAGCCGCGGAAACCGCTGCCGGCGGCGCGTCACCGCTGGCCGTGGACGCTCTGCTGCCGGCGCGCAAAGAGCAGCAGACCGGCTCTGGGACGGAAGCGGCACCAGAGGCTCCACCACCGCAACCGCCGCAGCAGCAGCCGCAGCCGCAGCCGCAGGATGCAGAGGCGGGCCCATCGGCACAGGATGCGGCCGGCGCCGCCGCCGCCGCGCCGGATGCGGCCGGGCAGCCTGGCTCGCCTCCAGACGAGCAGCCAGATGTTGCCGCAGACCCGGCAGCGGCAGCAGCGGCAGCAGCGGCAGCAGCGACAGCTTACGGTGCCAGTCTGCAGCACGAGTCGCCAGCGGGAGAGCCGCCGGAGCAGCTGGGAGCCGCGACTGGCCCGAAGGACGATCCCTCCCGCCATGAGGCGCCGGACGGGCGGCGGCTGTCGCAGCTGTCGGCGGCGGAAGCGCAGCAGGTGCTGGCGGGCCAGCCGCAGCACCGCAAGGGGCAGCCGTCGCTGTGGCTGCGCGCGCTGCGGCAGGCGGCGGGCCTGACACGCTACAAGACCCAGGACGACGGCGGCCACGGCGGCGGCGGCGCGTCGCTCACAGGCGCGGCGCCGGCTGCTGCTGCGGAAGCTGCGGAAGCGGACGCCGCAAAGGCCAGGTCTCCAAACAGCCCCGAGGCCGCCGCCGCCAGGGAACGTCTGCCGCTCAAGGGCCGCGCGCGGGCGGCGCCGAAGCGCTTCCGGCCGGGGGCCTCCAGCAGAACGACGGAGCAGCAGCGGCCGGCGCTGCGCGAGCGGCACAGCCGCGGCGCCAATGGTGCGGCAGCCGGCAGCGCCGCAGACGAGTCTGATGTGGACGCCTCTGAGGCGCGGAAGGCGACGGCGACGGGAGCACCAGCGGCGGCGCCAGAGCCAGGCCAGCAGAAACGGCGCAAGCCGCCGCCGGAGCCGTCGCAGCAGTACGCGCCGGACGGGCGGCGGCTGTCGGAGCTGACCCGCAAGGAGGCCGCCGCGCTGCTGCAGGTGTGGCGCTGCCCTTTGGTTTCTACTGTACTCCCAAGTGTGAAACGATCAACTGATTGAACAATCAATTAAGGCAAGCATCTGCGAGATGGCACATCGTCCATGTGGAAGGGCGCAGTCTGCCGAAGCCACGTCCCCGCTGCTGCGAGTCCGGGCCTGCCTCTACAAGTGGATACTGTCGTCTGCTTCCTGTTGGCCTTCGCTTGGAGCCCCGAAGGGCCCTATAAATCCCTAAACCCTACAACTCTCAGCCCCTTCCATGGTCAGTGCATGCACCTCCTGTGGTGTGGTTGGGGCGCAGCAGTGTTCCCGACACTTGCTGACAAACGGCTTCCCTGAAACGACTCGGCTGCTATATCTCGTCATATTTATCTTGCTAATCGTGTCGCGTGATTGAGCTGCAGGTGCAGCCCCCGCAGAAGCCGGGTCCTGCTTCAAACTTTCTCAAGGCGCTGCGCATCCAGGCCGGCGTTGCCACTGGCGGCGGCGCCAGCGCCGGCGGCGCCCCGCCAGCCTCCGGCCAGCAGCGCCCGCAGCCGGCTGCGTCCCAGTCGGCGGCGCAGCCGGCGGCGGGCGTGTACCGCCGCGGCGTCAAGGTTGGCCGCGGCTCGCACCTGGTCGTGGCGCCGTTGCGCCGCAGGCGGGCTGGCGGCAAAGCCGCGGCGGGCGCAGCCGGCAACATCCGCGGCGGAGCCGCCGCAGCGGATGGGGGCAGTGACGCCGAAGATGAGGCCTCCCTGCTGCCACAAGAGGCGCTTCCCAGTGACCACCCGTCGCGGCACGCGACGGACGACGGGCGCCGGCTGTCGCAGCTGTCGGCCAAGGAAGCCGGCGCGCTGCTGGCGGTGCAGCCGAAGCACGCTGCGCCGCCGACGCTGTGGCTGCGCGCGCTGCGGCTGCAGGTTGCTGCGACAGCCGGCGGCGCAAAGGCACCCGCCGCCGCCCTCGACCCTGCCGCTGCTCCCACCGCAGCAGCCAAGGCATCGGCCGCTGTGGGCGCCGCGGGCGGCAGCGGCAGCCGGCCCGGCAGCGCCTCCGCCAAGAAGCCGCGGCGGCGGGAATCGGGCGTCGCCCTGAGCGCAGGCGGCCTGCCCAAGGATGACCCGTCCCTACACACCACGGAGGACGGGACTCGGCTGTGCGACCTGCCGCCGGCGGACGCCGCGGCGCTGTTGGCGGAGCAGCCGGTGAAGGCGGGGCCGCCGTCGCTGTGGCTGCGCTCGCTGCGGCAGGCCGCCGGGCAGGGACGCTTTCAGGTGTGCTGGTCTTCACGGCGACGACCATTTCAACGATGTGCTGCAAAACCCTAAACCCTAAAGTCGCTGCGCGGCAGGCCGCGGGCCAGGGCCGCTTTCAGGCAAGGTTGCCCTACTACTATCCAGAAATTCTCCACAAATCCAAGACCAGAAATCTCAGACCATAAACTCCATTCCAGCAATCCCAGAATCCATAAATTCCAGAATCCAGAATCCAGAATCCAGAATCCAGAAATTTCAGACCAGAAACTCTTCCTGTACCCTGCGCTTTCATTGAGACCTTGGCCGCTTCCTGCGCCTGCCAATCGATCCCCAAACCCACATTCGCGCACCACCCCTTCCTTTACAGGGCCGCGGCGCGCAGAAGCGGGCATCAGATCTGGCGGTGTCGCAGCTGGCGGCTGGCGCCGGCGGCGGGGGAAGCGTCGCAAAGGCGCCGCGGCGGGCGTCTGCCGGCTCGCCGCGGGAGCGGCGGCAGCCGCCGCAGCAGCCGGCGGCGCAGCCTGCGGGCGGGCCGGGGTCTGCGGGCCGGCCGGCGTCGGCAGCGGGGCGGCGGGCGTCTGACGCGTCTGCGGGTCACAAGCGGCCGGGCTCGGCGGCGTCGGCGGGGCTGACGGAGGACGGCCAGAAGGACGACCCGGCGCGGCACTTCACCGACGAGGGCGTGCGTCTGTCGGAGCTCACCATCGAGCAGGTGGGCGCAAAGAAAGACCTGCCACGATTTGGCGTTGCATCTGCAAACCGCCTCCCAAATCCATGCACCTCGTCGTCGGCGTGGCTTTCTACAGGTGAGGGCGTGCGCCTATCGGAGCTCACAATCGAACAGGTGCGCTTGGCGTAGAGCGGCTTCGCAACCCTTTAAGCCAGGTGAAGTTGCCGTTGGCGTTTCAGTCTTCGCCAGTGAGGGTGCGCCTGTCGGACCATCCAGCAGGTGTTTTTCTGCAACCTGCGAGTTGCAACACAAGCACAGGCCTTCAATCCGCCATGAACGCGGCACTCCACGGACGAGGCGTGCACCTCTCGGACCTCAAACTATCGAACAGGTGCTCAGACTGTGCAAACCAAACCAGACGAGCTGTTGCAGCGCAACTTATCAATCCCCGTTGGAAAAGCCCCCTTTTTCATCTGTCGCCAGCGTGTTTGTCATGAACGAGGGCGCGCCCCTGTCGGGGCTCGCCTCGGGGCAGGTGTGTCCTGTTTGTTGATGTTTTCACAACAAACAGATGCCTCCCGATTGCCGTCAGCATCTTCTTCAGATGACGAGAGCGTCTGCCTGACGGGTCTTAACCCTAATAACCCTAACGGGTCTCGCCGTCCAGCAGGTGCTGCTTGCTGAGCATCGTGCACCCTCTTGCAGCGCAACTGCACAGTCTCCTGCGAAGCCGATTCACCCATCAACTAAGTGCAATAGCTGCATAGAACACAGCTTGTGGCACAGCTGGCAAAGCTCCCTTCAATATTTTTGCCAATCATATCCTTTTGAAGGCGCCAGCACCTGTTCTGAACAAAAGTCGGCTGGAAGCCCAAGATGCAGACCCTATTTGTTTGCGCAATCATTTGGATCTCCGGACACAGGCTTCACTGCCAACGCCATTCTGCAGCAGTCCTCATCATGTAGTATGTTAGGGTAAACCCTAAGTAGTAAAACCCAGATTGCTGACCCGCTGCAGGCATCAACGCTGCCGGCAGCGTAGCCGCCCCACGTCTGCTTTCAAGCATGTGTCCGTCGCGTGTGACACTCGACATCACGGCCTCTCTCTTGACTGCCGCAGGCGTCGGCGCTGCTGGCAGCGCAGCCGCCTCGCCGCGGCGGCCCCAAGTCCGCCTGGCTCCGTGCTCTGCTGCGGCAGCTGGAAGCGCAGGAAGTAGCCGCAGCGGGCAGCGACGCCCACGCAGCCGGGGCGCTCGCTGCGCTGGCGGCGGCGGCGCACGCGGCCAGCAGCGCGCCGCTTGGCGGCGAATCTGACGGAACCGGCGCGGGCGAAGAGGGGCCGGCGGTGACGGGCCGGCGGCGGCGGCGGGGCGGCGGGGGACTGCCGGCACAGCGCGGCGGCAAGCGTCGGCGGGGCTCGGGCGAGGCCGACGGAGCCGGTTCTGGCGTGGCGGTGGCCGCTTCCGAGGCGGCAGCGGCGTCCGGCGCGGCAGCGGCAGAGTCTGGCAGCCCAGCACCAGCGCGCCGCCAGAGCCGGCAGGGTCCCTCTGCGGGTGGCCCCGCGGGCGGCGTGGTAGTCCCAGCTGCAGCGGAGGCAGCAGGCGGCGGCAAGTCGTCCAGCAAGCTGCCGAAGGACCACCCATCGCAGCATTTCATGCCGGACGGCCGGCTGCTGTCGCAGCTGTCGGCGGCGGAGGCTCAAGCGGTGCTGGCGGCAGAGCCGCGGCGCAAGGTGTGCATCGAAGAATCAGCCTTTGCAGCTACCGACTCTGGAACCAATAAGTTCCCCGCCTCTGGATGCAGAAACACATTTCTCACGTTCATGGACTTCCCCAATATGATGATGCTTTCTAACCCTCATAGCACCATCTCTGACTAATGCGTGAGGACCGCTCAGAGCAGTCACTGATGAATCAAACACGTGGTCATTTCTGATGCCAGGGGCAGCCGTCGCTGTATCTGCGCGCCCTGCGGCAGGCAGCGGGTCGGCCGCTGTACGGCTGGGATTCCCCGACAGGCGGGGGTGCGGCTGCGGAGGCGTCGGCAGCAGTGCCGTCTCCGCAGCAGCAGCAGCAGCTGGATCAGCAGCGGCCGCAGCAGCGGCAAGGCTCGCAGCCACAAGCGACACATCCGCCGCCGGATCCTCTGCAGCCGTCGAATCAGCAGGCGGCGTCCCCGCCATTGGCGGCGCTGTCTCAGGGATCACGGGGCAAGCGGGCTGCGTCTGCGCAGCAGTCATCAGGTACTGCCGTAAGTCGAGTAAATGGGAATATACTGTAGATAATACTCTTTTTGACTTAAACCAGAATTAAAATTAGTGTTCCTCGAGTGCATTCTGCGCCTCCGTCGTAATCATGTAATGGTCCATACGACAGCACGCGCAAGACAAACAGCTGCAAGTTCAGGAGGGAGCAGGAAGCTCTGGGGCATGAAACGCGGTCCCTCACGATTGCCAGAGAGAACAATGCTTATGCTGGTGGGTCTGCAGGAGAGACGCGCCGCCTGCGGCAGAGGGCTGGGACAGGCGAAGCTAGCAGCGCCGCGGCGGCCACGGCGTCTGCCGGCGCCGCCAAGAGCGCAGAGGCAGCGGCCGCGCAGCCGTCAGCGGCCGTGCAGCCGCCTGCGGCCGCGTCAGCTGCGGGCGCCGCGGCATGGCCTGCAACCGCAGCAGATGTGGATGCCGTGGGGGCGCCCGACGGCGGCCGCAGCGGCAGCCTGGATATCGATGCGGAGCGACTGCTGCGGCAGGTGACGGGGGAGGCCGGCAATGCAGTCGGCAAGGCGACGAGCGTCGGCGGCCAGGCTGTGGCTGGGTAATGACGACATTTGGATGTGGGGGGGCACAAGCAGGTGGACTGCAGCAGGGAAGACGATGGTGAGGCACAGGAAATCTGCATAGGCGTTTGTTCGCAGGGTCGAGCACGAGAGCTGCATGTACATGATGATGGTAACCTTTGAGCTGAAACGATGCTCATTTCGGGTGTTCTAAACCAATCGTTTGAAAAATCCCCGCGGCTATCCATCCTCTTGAATCATCGATATGCCAAAAGCAATGCCAACTCCTCGAATACCTTGTCCTGCACACATGCACAGTCCCCATGCCAGCCCGCACTTCTGCATTGCTTGCAGAGCTGAAGCCTTACAAGTTCACACTCGCAATAGCAGTTTCACTTCCATCGCCCGCCTCCCCCACTTCCTTCAGCGGGTGGCAGCACATGCTGCTAGACCCGCTTGTCTGGAGCCAGCTGGCCACGTATTTGCAGTTTCTCCGATGCACTGATCCCCACAGCTCTCGTACGTTACAGTCCGCCCACGTTCATGTGTACTACACATTAGGTAATGGAATCCCGCTGGCCGCTTCAGCCCGCCGTCGCGAAGCCGCCCGCTGTCAGCACTGAGCCGGCGCCGCTGTCGGCGAGGGTGGTGCCTGGCGGCGGCGGCGTTGCGGCCGGCACCTGCGGCAGTGGATGCGCCCGCTCATTTGGGAAGTTGATAATGGTGAAGGCGGCCCAGTAATGCTGATGCTGTCACAGAACTTGGGCAGCCCGAACATCACATGCAATAGAACTCCAGAAGCTGCAGGGTCAAAGCTGGCAGCAGGTGGCTTCACAACAGGTCGTCCAGAGCGTGCAGCAGGCGACAGATACAGGCTGTCGGATTTCGAGGCGGACGAAGGCGGCCGCACCTTACGCGGCGGCGTCGCAAACGGCTGCGCCAGCAGACCCGATGCGTTGGGCAAAACGGTCGGCGACGCGCCGTTGGGCGGCGCCGGCAGCACGACAGGCAGCCTCATCGGCGGCGCGGCCTTCGGCGGCGCTGCCTTCGCTGGCGGCGGCGAGGCGGCCAGGGGCAGCGTCAGGGGCGGCGCAGCTGGGGAAGAGGCGGCAGCGGCGCCGACGGCGACGCAGCCGGCGACAGGGGTTCCGCTGCTGGCGTTGGCGAGCGCCGCGTTCTGGGCGATGATCCTGGGGTAAATGAAACAGGAACCGACATGATTCCGTTCCAGTTCAGCCGGTCCAATATACAGCCGGGCATGAGGCGTGATGTGCACGTGCGCCTGCTGAAATGCACGTCTACCTGAGTGATTCTGCCATGGCAGCCTCTGGCGGCCGCCTCTGGAACGATGCAAAACCCTAAAACATGACCGCCACCAGTTGATGAACATTTAATTGTCATCCCCGGCTGGGTCCGTCATGCATGCTGGTGTTAGGAACGTCATTCACAGCGTTAAGCAATACATCGGTCGAACCAGAGTCTCACTGCTGTGCGATGTCGCAGGTGATTTCCAATACTTCAGTAAATCCACGAGGGACACGAAGAAGTACTCACCGCCAAGCGGTGCCGGTGGTTTCGGCCCGTTGGGTTTGGAGGAATAGTGCTGACGAGTGCGATGCGTCGAGATGCATATGTACTCACTGCCAGGCGGTGTCGGTGGTCTCCACGGCCCGCTGGGCGCGGCCGGAGCCTTCCTGCGCCCATTCCCAGAAGGATGCGCCGCGCAGCGGGCGTCCAGCGGCCAGGCTGGCCGCCACCGCCTGGTACACCGTCCTTCAGCGAAATGATGGATGACGTCATATCTTTTCCCTGCAGAGACTCCTCCTGCGCCCACTCCCAGAAGGACGCGCCCCGCAGCGGGCGGCCGGCGGCCAGGCTGGCCGCCACCGCCTGGTACACCGTCTCACAGCTTATCATCGACAGATGAAGGAGTATCTTGTGATATTGATTTGACAATGATCCTTTCGGCCGGCTACCACCGATTGCTACAGCATCCTGCAAGGATGGGAGTTGAGCAGAACGAAGAAATCATCCATGTGACTGTATTAAGTTGCCGAGCTGCTGTTTCAACAACCAGGGTACCAGTAATCAATGCTGCTGCATCGACAGGCTGGACCTAATCACACCTGTAGAGCGGGTCGCGCACGCGTGTCAGGTTGGCTGCATCGCCCGTCGCAATGTTGCCAAACTCCTCCAGCAGCAGCGGCTTGCCGAGCGCCGCCGCCGCCAGGTTGTGGCCCTCGATCCAGCGAGCCGGAAAGCCGGTGTCTGTGGCACCGAATTGAGCGAATTGGATCGTTCGTCTTCTAGTCGGCGAACCACCCAACTGATTGAGCGCCGCTGGATGCGGCCCTCGATCCAGTGCGTGGGGGGGGAGCCAGTGTCTGCAGTAGCAAATCCGTTGTTCCACGATGGTTGCAGCCACAATGTATGATGTGTCGAGCTTCGCCGCTGCCAGGTTGTGGCCGTCGATCCAGCGCGACGGGATGCCGGTGTCTGCACATGGAACACGATTGCTGGTTCCTCGCGCAAAAGAATGCATGCAGATGTGCTTCCAGTGCCGCCACCGCCAGATTTTTGACCAATAGCACCAGGCACACCAGATGCCACACCATTCAGTGTGGCGGGAAGCCGGTGTCTGCGCTGTGAAAACAATGAAACAATGAAACACTGAAACATGAAGAGACACATAATATTTCTCCGGGGGCATCCAGGCCAGCATTTGAAACATGCTGAATGAATGCACCTCGATCCAGCGCACCTTCCAAGCCGCTGTCTGCACCAGGTTGGAGGGGCATGCCAGCACAGTCACCGATCCTCCACTCTTGCCCAGGAAGTAGAGGGCGTGCAGCAGAAGGTTTCTGGTGCATGATCGACCATGCACTAAAGCCCTAAATGCAGGTGCAACCCTGGGTGCTATCCACAGATTACGTCCAGGCCTGGTCGTTGCGGCAAGCACGGTAATGTGCAATGTGCTGTGCAGATCACTACTGACACAGCGTACACGGAATACCCTGCTTTATTGCGCTGCATGAACACGCGCGAGGGCGGATGGTCAGGGTAGAAGGCTGAGCAGGTCACAGGGTGCGGTAGGAATTGGCACACGCCGGAGCGCACCCGCAAGGACAGCCCAATTGTCCGGCCACAGGTGCATCCCCGCGAAGTCCACCGCCGGCAGGGCATGCTGCGCAGAAAAGTCCTGTCCGGTCCCGTAGCTCCAGTTCTTGATGCCGACGCCGCCCCAGGGGTTGAAGCCGCCAAAGGGGCTGCCCAGCGCCCAAAAGCCCTCCTCGCCGACCGTCACCTGTGCATGTCCACGCCATCATTGTAGTCTTTATTTTTTATTACATGTATGCCTGACGATTGCAAGTGAAGGTGGGCGGTGGTCCAGGTGTTGGTGTCAGCGCCGCCGCATGGGTTGAAATTTCCCCTTTGGCGCTTTAAAGCGCCAAAGGGGCTGCCCTGCGCCCAGCATTCCTGTTCGCCCACCGTCATTGCATTCCTTTGAGGTGAGACCCCGATTTGCTCAAACTTAGGTATTGCAACACTGTTTTTTATCAGACACATCGGCATGGCTCAAGGGTTCGAAGGCGCTGAAGGGGCTGCCCAGCATGAGACAGGTATCAGCTGGTTTCGGTAGGCAGGAAATGCCGCCCATCTGCCTAGGTCTGGGGCAGTCCACAGTGTGTCTCACTCACACATCCGAGGAAGAAGCTCCAGGCAGCAGCAGGCGCACCAGGTGGTAGGGGTCGATGCTCTTGATGAAGTTGGCGGTGGTGTTGATGAACGCTGTCGTCTGCCCCGTATTGCCTGCGCAGAAGGTGCGCGCAGCTGCTGAGCGCAATGCTGTATACACTGCCAAACAGACTGCGCTACGTTCGTGCTCATGCATGCATCACACGAGATAGCAAATACATCGCCTGCCTGGCACAGAGCATACTGCCTGGAGAGTATACTCGGGCGCATGTTGCACGTAGACGCGGATGCTGTCGACAGCGTCCAAGGACCATGATCAGGTGAGCAGCCTGCCATGCGAGAGGTGCATGCACATGCTGAGCGAGCAGCCCAGCCGTGCACGCGTGCATGCCTGCAGGAGGAGGTTTGGATCACACGCCTGGAATGATCTGACTCGCTGGGTTGCGGGGCTCGTTGATGACGTTCCAGGCCAGGATGGCAGGGTCTGCGCTGTAGGTGCGGCCGTTGAAGACGTTGACCCACATCAGCACCTGCGGGAACATGTGTCAGTGATTATATTCGATCTAGCAGCACCAGTCAGGATGTTCAGCATCACCAGCACGATGGCGCTGCCGCATGCGGCATCCAACGAGGCTGCATGTCTGTGCAAAAGAGAGTACTGCTGCCAAACTCTCAACACAAGAACACGCAGCCAGTTGCGGGCGGAGCACACGGCGTCTAGGTGCGAAACCTGATGCACGATCATGCCTGTATGTCACATGCAACATCACAGGCCAGGCACTGCAAGCCGTCGGCGTCAGGCTACCACGCACCTTGCGGATGTGCGCCTGGTACAGGGTCTCCGCAACACTGGAGTTGAAGAAGGCGTCCTCATTCGGCAGGTTGGCCCATTCCACATACTGCAGGTGTCCAGGCGGTGCGTGGGCGTCAGGGATGGACGCTGAGCAGACAGCAAGGTCGGGATGCTTCCCCATGTTGAAGAGTTCGCAAGGCAGCTCGCTGTGCTGGATGCATGCATGCGCAACCACGGCCACCCAGCATGTCGCACGCGACACTGAAAGTTCCCGTGGCATACCTGGCATGGCAGAGCCAGCCACACAATGGCAGTGCCACTGGTTGCCACTACGAGCCCCCGCCAGAACGCTTGCAGCGCCCCGAAGGACATGCAGGGACCTGATTCTACCGCTAGCGGAGGGATGCAATAGAGCGCACGTTGGTGACGCCGTCGGTGTCATCGAAGTAGTTGTTGAGCGCAATGATGACCCGAATGCCGAAGCGCGCCGCCTGGGCCAGAACGTAGTCGATGCCGCGGAGCACTCCCTCGTCAAAGACACCTGCGGGATGGGTGTTCTGATGTATTGCCCAGATGAAGTTTGGGGCCGTGCCCCAACTGCGGCGGTGCCCCAGCCTCAGGCTTCCTTTGACATGCTGTGAGCTGGCACAGGGCTGGCGCGCAAGCAGCTTGATGCCGGCAGCACAGTCGGCTTCCGCTCCCGACCGCCGCTAGAGCGGCGGGG
>JAABUL010004319.1_pt1 | contig 19235 bp, 18 predicted proteins | sample 5559151 | NCBI WGS metagenome assembly JAABUL01 (sample SAMN10711876, study PRJNA513368) | rock metagenome | isolation source: Antarctica rocks | place: Antarctica: Victoria Land, Pudding Butte sud | reverse complement strand
ATACATTAGAATAGACAAAACCTCTTCTAGCCAGATTTGACGTTGGCACTTTGGTCGCCATCTCTGTGGCCGTTGTCATTACGGACGACTGCATTGCGGAGTGGAGGACATGCAGTTGTTGATTGCCCATCTAACATCCCACCTCAACCTCGGCTGTGGGGAAGCCCTACCCGCCAATCAACGCTGCTTGATCAACAACTATGAGTGTAATAAGCTAATACCAGCCTGTCCCTCCGACATACCTAAATCAAAGTGACAGCGTGATGAGATATATAGGCTGGCTTGCTGTATGATGTTCTTAAACTTTTGATTATGCTCTAAGAGACTCCGTCCTGACCAAACTGACCACTTCGACCTCTTCAAGCTACACTCATCAACGAACACAAAGACCATGCGTTGTCTACTCTTCTCCGGGAGCGCGATAGCCTGTCGCAGCTCCCGTATCCTCCTCTTCGTCAGTAGTAGCATGCGTCTGCTCTTTCCTCTCTGCGACTGAATCCGTCGACACGACTTTCTCTCCCGCCTCGCTTTGGGTATGAGTTTCGGTTGGAGAGATGACGGTTGCGGGTGACACAGAGCCTGGAGCTGGCTCGTTGCTAGGCCTTTTACTCAACGGGTTCGGTATTTCTTCTCCCGGGCTTGGGAGATCCGCTTCTGGTGCCTTGGGTTTCCCTTCGGATGATGGATGGGTGGCCATGAGCGACTCCTCAACTGTCGCATTGGCTTGGTGCGTACCTTTGGCGCCCTCGGCTCCGTCGGTCTGAGAAGGCCCCTCAAGCGCCATGGCTTCTGTCTTTGGAGCAGATGGTCGATTGTGTCCAACCTTCAGGGTACCGTCATGCTGCCACACAGTCCATGGCTCCTGAATGTGCCATTTCCGTGCAGCGCCTCCGCCTCCTAGCTCTATTGAAGCGGCTGTAGCCCCAGTGGCAGGAGCTACAGGCTTTCTTCTCGTAGGACCCTTGGCGCGTCCTTTTCTGGCATCAGACAGAGGTGCTTGTTCTCCTTCGGTTTTGGGCTCCGCCTTTTCTTGCGGCTTTGGTCCCTGTGGACCGAGCTTCAATCGTGAGTCCAGATCTGACAAAAACCCAGCTTTCAGTGATGCTATTTTACCTCCTGCAGGTCGTGCGGGCACGGCAGGCTTAGGCTTGGGTGCTCCTGGGGGAACGGCAATATCCTTATCGCGTACGCCGTCTTTACCTACGGAGGGGGATGTGTTCGAAAGCGGAACTGTCTCCGAAGAGTCACGACCTACAGGCTTAGCCGGACGGGCTGGCACCTGTGGCTTTGGCCGATCAGGCAGGGTTGGGCCTTTCCGGGGGTCGGTGGGTGATACCTCCTTGGCCTCGATTGGTAACGTCTCCGAAAGCTTGGATGGCAGAGTAGAAATTTGCGCATCGGCTGGAGGAACTTGATAGAGTCTCCTTGGCGGACGAGCTGGAATCGATGGAGGTTGGGCACCGAGCTCCTCCAGTGGTGCTTTGTCTTGGCCTGGTCTTGGGGGAATTGTTGGCTTTACCACGGCAGCACCAACAGTAGCATTGTCACGAGGCTGCTCTCCAGAGAGTATACCTTGACTTGGCGATCCAGAAGTGTTGACTACCGCACCAGCTTCCAAACCTGCATCTGTTGGAATTCTCGGATCATTTAGCGGCGTCTCTCCTACAGTAGTCTCCAAGCGAGAACTATCTGGCGAGTCCTCCCAAATGTCTCTGCTGGGAAATCTTTGTGCTAAGCCGGGCCTAGCCATCTCATTACGAATGTGAGGTTGGAAATTGGACTTGGCCAGTCGCTCTTCTCGCGGTATGAGCTTCGCTTTCTCGTCCTCGCTGACCTCGCCTTTGCGAGCGCTCTCTTGCTCGGGAGTCTCAAATATAGCGGCAGGCGCCTTTAATGATGGATCAGGCTGCTCATCGGCTGGCTCCGGGTTGTCCACACTCGCTTGGAGTTGTGCACTGTCTGGAGTATCTTCCCAGATGTCTTTACTGGGAAACTTTTTCATTTGTTCACGAAGGCGAAGTCGGTCTGCGGCAGTGACTGGTCTGCGTTCCTTATTGCCCTCTTCATCTGGAAATAGTGGTTCGTATTCATCAACGTCTTCTAGCGGCGTATGCATGCTGTCGTGGTCATCATCATGAGTCGAGAATCTTGAAAGACCAGCGAGTCCATGAACACTTCCAGGCCTACTGGTTGGTCTACTGTTGGACGCGCTGCCAGAGCGGCTACCAAGCTTGATCCCGCCTTGATGGTCCGAGTCGTAGCCAGGGTAGTAGTTGCTTCCCCTTCGTTCCTGCAAAGGGTCCACAGCAGGTTGCATGTACTCAGCTCCAGGTGTTCGGGCTACCTCGTCCGCAGCGAGGATGGGTACTTCATGTGCACACTCCTCTTCGCTACCGCCACCTTGCAAGCCGATGTCTTCTGCTGATGAGCCATAGCCATTCCCTTGGACCCTGTTTTTCCGGACTGTTGATGGTGCCATTTGGATCTCGTCATCTTCGGTTTCACTTTCCAAGGCATTCTCAGATGAAAGACGAGAAGACGTATGAGACATTTGCTTTTCGAGTCCGTAGTGGGTATCAGGGTCCACCGGAAAGCTGGCCTTGCGCAGAGGGGATTCGACATGCGGTTGCGAGTGGTTTGAATGTAACGGTTTGTGGAAGGTCCCTGACATTGGAGTGTTCAGTCGAGAGGCGTATTCCTCGCTAGCCTTCCAGCCGATTTCATCCTTTGGAAGTCCGGCGGTGTTTGGGGTTGATTCTGTGCCAACTACGTTAGTACTAGCTTTAGGATTTTATATCGAACACTGGAACATGCAGGGCCTTACTTGAAGTCTCTCGAACTAATTTGTTGAGATCGTCACTACTTAATGCCCATTCACCTCTTCCACCACCGATTCCAGGCCCATACTGTCCTCCCTCTTCCTTCTCTAATGCCTCTGGATGCTTCTCGTACCAGGACTTCTCGAAATGATCACTCGATGCAAGACCATGCCCATGCATTCCATAGCTGCCAGGCGGCAAGATCTCTCTACCGCTTGGAGTCCGACGATGGTGTCTGGAGGGTTTCTGCGCTCCAGAGTTGTGGAAGCCGACGCCTGCTGGGAAGGCCTGCTGGAACGGCGATGGAGAGGGAGCTTGGACGTCGCCAGCGTCTGGATACATTGGCACGCGCTGCCCGATCTCCGGAATGCCGTGTTCATCCTCAGCCTGTGCAGAACCAGGGCGCTCAGTCGAGGCAGAGGAACCTGTTCGGAAGGAGACTTTGGCCTTCAAAGGACAGTCCTGGGGGTTCCCATCGTCCAGTGGCGTCGAAGCTTTGCCAATGCCAGCCGCAGCTGCCTGACTTGAGTCAGTGCGAGTAACAGTAGAGACCCTCGCCTTCGCAGTGGAGTTTGAGAAAGAGGGTCTTGGGGCGTGTAGAGGCAAGTCACTGCCAATGTTCCTTGTCTCTTGTGGCTCGTTGCCACTGCTTTCTGACTCGGTATTTTGGACACCTGGCTTGTCTTCAATTTCCCCATACTCGTTGCCCTCCTGCCCGATTGATGGCAGTGACACACTTGGTGGGCGCTGCGGTAGGTCCATGTGGGAGCTCGGTGCATGTTGACTGTTGTTGCCATAATTGTTTCCGCCCTTATTGCCAAAGCTCATACTTGTGGGGGGCTCGTTGAAAGGAGAGCGGGGAAAGTGGTCTCGACTTGGAGATTGGGACTGTTCCGAAGTTCGACGCTGCGCAGGTCTTGGAGGTATCTTAGGGATATCGGAAGCAGCCATGGTAGGATACTGCTGGTGTGCTCGAGAAGGACGAGGAGGTATCTGTGGGACCGACATGATTGCAGTATTGCTGATTCGATGTCTGTCGTGCTTTCAAAGTCAATTGACTTGTGACCTGCAGAAGTCCAATTAGTGCCCAAAGCGGACAGAAATCATTGTACAGCTTTCGCTTGATCTCAAAGTGCCAAGACTAGGTGAAAGGGAGCAAAGAGCCTCCCAGCAAGTTGGCGGCAGATTCATTGAATGATGCAATGTGATAAGTCAAAATGTATGTACAACAGGTCCTCCAGAACCCTTATGATTCAAGCGACGGAGTTGCCAAATAAGTCGACAGGCATGAAAACAGACATATCCACTCACTACTCAATGTATTATGATCGATTGGCAACCTCCAAATGACAAAGAAAAGGTCAAGCGTATCAAAAGATGCGAAGAAGGCAGTGTCTCTGCACCATGTGGGGGTATCCAATCCATATAAGTGTTCGAGATCAATGATCGGCGCTAGATTGACAAGCCGGGGAGAAGCCTCGCCACGCCCAGTAACTGTTGAATTTTGGCAGGTTTCTTTGCCCTTTTCAAACCTGCTTGACCCATGGGAAGATTAATGGGAAGAACAGTAGGTGCGGACATGGTTGGGATTGATTGCTTTGCAGCGTCATGGATACAAACCAGCTCATTATCAGCTATGAAGGTACTGTGGTAGGTACGAGAAACGGTTGGGGGGCGTTGTGGCGGGCTGTTCGCAGCTCACGTGGCTTGCCCCGCTGGATGCGATCAGAATGCAGTATGGTTCCTGAAGCGAAGTTCTATTCATTGGATGATTGGCCATTCGAGCCTCCACAGCCCACAGACCTTCATGTGTCCCGCTGGCTGATGCGGCTCGAAAGTCCTATTTGGATTGCATGCTGCGAAGAGTGTTCGCTGCTCCTCCAAGCTCGACCTCGTGGTGCTCCAGAAACGTACAGCTAGAAATACAAACATCGCTTCCAGAACGCCTTGACCCCGTTGCAAGTCGATTGCAATAGTCCCTCTGTCCACATCTGTCCCCACTTCCTTCAGTACAGCCCCAACTATTGCCTTCCACGTGTACAAGCCCCTATTCACCATCTTACTGAATCCACTTCTTAGGGAAATCGAGTGTTTCTCAACTTTTAGACGATCATCTGTGCAACACCCTGTCCACCTAGTGTCTTGCTTCCAACGAAGCCTTGTCCTTTGAGTCCAGCGATGAGATAGCAAACAGAGGCAAGTAGCAATACAATTGCTGCAGCGATCAAGCTTGTCGAATCCTTGATTATGCTGAGCCATTGGATCAGACTCATGACTCCGTAGATAGCTGCACGCATGTAGTTTGTCGTGAAGCGTCGGATGAAGGTGTCAAAGGTAGGAGACGTTGGACAGATGCGGAGGAGAAGGGGAACTTCGACGAAAATGAGCGTGAGACCCGAGAGTCTAGTTTCCCGTTAGCTGTTCACTTTCAGCGTTCCAGAGGTCGGGATGACTTGCAAGCATAACATGCCAAATAGGAAGAGAAGGTTGAGGTGGAGGAGATGGGATATCCCTAGCGCAATGCACAGGAATATGCACAGTACTCCCATCCTGTAACGAAGGTGTCAGCTTCGGCACTTGTATAGATTCTTCGCTCCTATTGATGTTTGTGCACTGAGGCTGTCTGGCGTCTGCCAGCAAAACTTGGCTTCCCAATGGATGTTCCTAATGACCGCGTGGCCGTATCATTTTTCGATGCCCCTGAAGCTCCAGGCAACCTCTCGGTTTTAGATGAATTCGCCTTCAACATGCACTAGAAAGCGTAGATCGCAAGCAATCCATGAGAATGCCAATAAACTAACCATTGTCCGTAGATACCTAGGTCACGCGAAATATTAGCAGAGCTACACGTCTAAAGCTATGTTGTCCCACTCACTGAAGTTGCGCGACCTCAGCTCCTCAGCGAGCGTCATCGTCGCACACCCAAGTCACTCGTCTTCGACTCGGTGCCGTTGCTATCGTTGCCAATGCTGGCTCAAGTGCGCCCGTTGGAGGGTAGGGGCTGGCTTTGATGTTGTTCGTTCCGTCGGCAGGGGGAAGGGAACTGTGAAGAGTGCATAAGCGGTGTTATGATCGTACTGCAATGGAGGATGCACCCTATTTGGATCGAGACTGTTTGAACTAAGAGGGTCGATTTCTGGAATTAAGTATAATGTTGCCTGAGTTCCGTAGTACGGTAAGGCGCTGACAAGAATTCGTCTCGGCTTCAATTCCGTCCACGATGGTGCAGGCTTGGCAGGGTCCAGAGTATCCGCAGCTTTATGTATCGTGACTACCTTATGAAATAGATGGGCTCCTTGCAGGCAGCATAGATATTCATTTCTATTCTGTGATCACACCTTACAAAGGTACGTTGCTATATGTGGCTCAATTACTTCATTGCCTTGCTGTCAGAAGCCGCGTCAGTCGCCAGCCCCAAGCCACATTGTTCTGTAAGGCAATCAACAGTATTGACCCAACATGCATTGGCTGCGATGGCGACTCGCTTGCTGTCATGAAGCGCTCCAGCACCCACATCCAGAAGAACGTGATTGTCCTATGCTGCTCTACCTGCCGCCGATCTTCAAATTGACCATTCTTCGTGTGACATATTAGGCTCCTAGAAGCGGCCACGGCCTATGCTACCATTCTTTCAACGCCATAGTATTCAAGCATCCGCTAAGTCTCAATACAGTCGATGTCGTAGGTCATCCGTAGATCAGTTTGAAGACATCATTGAAAACATAGTAGCTGCCACCCTCAGGGATCAGCTGGAAGACCTGGGTGTAATTCATAGGCTGTTCCTGGTCATCCACCTATAAGCCGCCCGTTAGACTGTTTAATTTGCCAATTTGGCTGTAGTATTGTAATCCTGCATACCTGCAGCGCCCCTGTGACCATGACTATTATTCCTCCAGTCTCGTTCGAAGGTTGCGCATCGAGAGTGGAGACCTTGTGTGCGACTTTTTCGAACGGTAGACTCTTGGACGATGTCAGCAAAGAAGAGGCTGAAGCACTCCCCATGATATACTGTAAGCTTCTCGATGATACCAGTGACGCCTTGTACAGCAGCTGTCTCGAACGTGAGCATAGAGGTATCGCGCTGTGGTATTAATAGAGTCAGTAGTCTGAGCTATTGTATCCATTAGAGAAGGTGTACCTACATAGAGAGCGGCGAGATTCTTCCGGTCTTGGTCGAAGGTCGCGTAATAGAATTCGGTGAATTGCTCTGCGGGATGCTCAGTCCTCTCCCAGGAGAAGGAACACAAGCACAGGAGAAGGGGCTTCTTGTCTGGTTCAGAAGCTTACTGGCGATACTGGCGAAGTCTGGAAGGGACTGTCAGCTCGAGACCGCGACCGGAGTTCTGGCGCAACGCTGGACATAGGTGCTTCAAGATAAAAAGAGCAACACTCACCAGCCATGTTTGGCGGTCCTCACGGAGCTTAGTTGAATAGATAGAAGATCTGAATACGACCCCGAACGTCACTTGCGTGAAAACTACTAATTGTGTGCTTGGTGGGGTGTTGGCGGCCTCAGCGGCATATGTCGGCGCATAGAACGCCGAGGTGACACAGATCTGCCCTGGCTTGGCCCCCACTAGGACTAATGCCGAGGGCGAGCCCCGCTTTACTTTAAAGTATTGTTCCGCGACGCGGGTGACAGCTGGGTTTCTGCGCCTGTAAGTACTACGTTAAGTAATGTTACAGATCCGCTGCTTTAGTCAGATGTAAATTTCAGAATGGGGTATGATTGCTATCGGCTCAATTATTAAGGCTGAGTCTTGTACTATGTATTCAGGTAGTTCAATCCCTAGCGTGCTGGACACCACAGTAAGTACCTTACTTTAGAGAAGCTTCTGAAAATTACGATTGTATTTTCACTATTGTCATGCTGGACACCGCAGTAAGGCCTTCCAGTTCTACCGTTCGCGCGCGTGTCTCTTTTCCTATGCCCCACAAGTACCGGGACCAGTTAGTAATAACCCAGTACACCATCACTACCATTTGTGTCCCTTTCAAGAATAGATTTGTTTGAATGGATCAAGATCTCAGAGGAGTTATCAATGTACTTCAAGCTATCAAGATCGATTGACGGATTGTATTATTGAGCGAGACATGCTGCGTCGCTCAATGGACCAATCCACCGGGAGGTTGGGCTGAGCTGATGCGAGCTGATCCCGCAGATGAGGGAAGAGGAGGGGAAGGCAGAAATGGCCAGCTCGAGGCTAGCTGCAGGTTCACCTGAGTTGGAAGGCGAAAGGGCACCTACGGCGAGCTGTGGCTCATTCTCACACAATCGTTTCGAACATCGTCGGAGTCCTCCGCCAACGGCTTCTCGACCCGCTGAGAACTCCAGATACACATAATGGCAAACACCGGTTTGACCGAGCTGTATAGAGGCGAGGATCCTATTGTAGAGCACGTCTAGGATTCCCTATGCGTATGCGAGATATACTGATGCTTGTAGCGTTGTTGCTGTACACGGTCTCAACGGCCATCCATTCAGAACGTGGACGACAGAAGGATCGGAGAAAATGTGGTTGAAAGATTCCGGCCTTCTGCCGTCGAATCTGAAGAACTCTCGGATCCTGACTTACGGCTACAATGCAGTGATAGGGTCGATGTTCGGCAAAGCCTCATCAGATCGTATTCTACAGCATGCACAAACGCTAGTGGCCGAGTTGGTGGCAGACCGCGAGGTAAGTCTGGTGCGCACAAAAGAGAACAAGAAAAAGGGCTACTCAAAGAGTGAATAGCTGGAAGATGCGACGCAACGGCCTATGATATTCATCTGCCATTCACTTGGTGGCATAATTGTGAAACGTGTAAGACGAAGAAAGTCATTCTGGCATCAAAGGTTGACGTTTCAAAGGCACTGGCGTATTCAGCAAGCCGGACCAGCAAGTCTATCCAGCATGTGCATTCGATCTATGTCTCTACGTTCGCAATCTTGTTCTTAGGCACACCTCACGATGGTAGTAGCAAAGCCAAGCTCGCCTCAACCGGTCGTCGTATGATCGGAGCCTTGATACCCTCCAAAATCGTAGATACTGAAGGTCAACTCCTGGATGCTTTGCAAGAAGGCTCAGAGGTGCTGCAGAACATCACTGATCTCTTTGCACCGCTCATGAAAGATTTCCATATATTCTTCTTCTGGGAGCAGGAGAAGACGAACATGGGTTTGACTCAGGACTATGTCTGTACATCTTCCATTGGGCCAAAGACTTTCGATCCTGATATAATATAGGTCGTCGAAGAGTCCTCCGCAGCACCAATATTGGACAGTACAGAGCGAGCTGGTCTTCCCTATGATCATGTGAACATGTGCAAATTTGAAAGTCGGACTTCTCCTGGGTATAGACTCATTGTGGCCGCTTTGATCCGGTACTCAAAGGAAGCTCCCGAAGTTATCTCACGGCGTTGGAAGCACACCGTTGATATGCTGCAATCAAAACGCTCGCAGGAAGCAGATGAGCTGCTGCGGTGATTCTAGCGATCCCTGGAGGACTGCACTTCACAGAATCTTTCTATATATAGCATTAACCAACGCGATGCTCTTGTCGCACCTCTTACCGTGAAGCCATTTCTACCATGCAACCTTCTGTAGATTGTAGCACAAGGGTTAAGGTCTGCTTCTCCACGCCCGTGAGCTCGGCCTTTTGACCCGCTGGTAATCGTATGATGGGAAAATGTAGAAGGACTCGGACCACTGTGTAAGCGGCTTCGGTAAGGGCAAAGTCCACTGGGAGGAGTTTAGTATGTTTAATAGGTCCCATTTGTGCTTTACTTACTTCCAAGGCAGGTCCTGGGCCCCCCATTGAAGGGAAGGTAGCCCCACGCTGCCGTGGTCCTATCACAGCGCATCGGCATGTCTTCGTCCCATCTCTCAGGACGAAAGAGCTCAGCGTCCATCCCATAAAAGTCAGATCTTCTGTGCATGGCGTATACGGAGTAAGCCACACTTGCACCCTTGGGAATCAGCACGGGAGCCGTCCGGTCTGGTCCTCCACCTGTAGGAAGAAAGGTGGTTTTGTTGGCTTTGCGGTCGTTCACAGGAACAGATGGATACAGTCGTAAGGTTTCTCTGAGGACGTTCTGAAGGTAGCTCATCTTTCGCAGATCTGTCCTTGTCATCTCAGCTAGATCAGAAGAAATGGCATCGACTTCTTCTCGCAGCTTCTCCAGAACCCTTGGATGACGAACGAGGAGAAAGAAAGTCCATGTGAGCAAGCAAGCTGTAGAATCTCGGCCAGCTGCCAGAAGATTGAGGATCTGACCTCTCAAGGCATCGCGATCTGCTGTACTCTCAGCTAAAAGGTCGAGAAAGACACCACTTCTTTTGGAGTTGCGAGATGCCAAGTTGCGATCGATGATCTGATTCGCGAAATGGTGGACATCGTCACAAGCCTTCTGAAACTTGGAACCTCCGATCATCCAATACAGGTCAGGCAGTCTGAAGCGCTTGGCCACAACAGCTTGGGCCGTGTTGAATGCGTTCCCGAATGTTTGCTCGCTAGCGGACTTGGGTGCTTTGAGGCTCCTCACTGACTCACCAAAGAGGAATTCTGTGGAGACATCGAGTGTTAAGAGGAAGAAGAGAGGCTGCAGATCAACCACATCAGGCTGGCTAGACAAGGTCTGGATGAGGTCGTCCACGCTTTGCTTGAAGACGTCTAAATGCTCGTAGTGTCTGTGCTGAAGTGGTCCTCTTAGCAACTCCCGAGAATGCTTCCATGCCGCACCTTCCTGTAGGAAAATACCGTCACCAAGCAGGGGAAATGTGAGGTCTCGACGCCGACCAAAACAAAAGTCTTTGGACTTGGTTGAAAGCAAGGCCTCAAGATTGGCAGGGTCAATTGTGTCAAATGCTGGTGTACCAATAAAGCATTGCTCGACAGTGTTTCCGGTCTGCCTAAAGTGAAACAGAAAAAGCTCCATCAATCGCGATTCCCGATCGCCACGAAAGATCTGCTCCAGACGATCAAGACCCCATGGTCTCCGATTCTGGATTCGAGGCGCAGGTAAGCATCCATGGTGCTCCGCAAAGGACTTAAGTGCCTCAAGGACGCATCAGTTCGTTATTCATTATTCAAAGTCAGATCAACTGACTTGACGCTCCTGATAGGCTCGGACTTGTCTTCGAAAGTACAAGGTAAGCAGAACCACAGCTGCGAAGATGGAAAAATAAGACTGCATCGTCATGCCAATATCTTGCATTGCAAATGAGCCATCAGCGTGGCAACGTTCGAGCGGCCCTACAACAAATGCTACCAGATTGTTCTTAAGGAGCCGGCGAGGGCAAGAAATTCGACGCAGGGGTGGTCTGCAAGGATTAGCTGATGCGAAGCCTGATTCGCTGTTCATCCTGGTGATCACACGCTTGCGTTGACACGTTGGCTCGCCCTTCCCTCTGTGGCGTGAACGGCTAATGCAATATTATCAAATTCTCATGCAACGTTGAGCTGATCGTTGTCAGATTGGGCGAGTGTCGGAATGATCCCGGCGCCTAGTGTCGGGAATTATTGTTGAGGAAGTAGAGCTCAGTACATGGCCATGCCAAGGGAGCAGCAAGTTGCCTGCCTCTGAAGTTGGATAGTAGTCTTGAGTTCGAGCATCGTAATATATGTTCGGAAGTTTTGCTAAGTCGAGGCAACATTTCGATCAGAAGAGCGGACTTCTGCGATCACTTTGGTTGATTTGTCTATCGCAATGGTGGTGTGCTGTCAAATAGCGCGGGCACTCGACCACGACACTTGATTCTCTCAGCCTAGTTGCCTGCGTAAGGCCACCATACCTCAGCGTATTCGTTGCAACCGCTGCGACGAGTGTCGCTTATAGCCTCCACCTGGAAACCATGGTTCTTCCTGGCGGGGCCTTCGCAAGCTGAGCAATGGCCATCTCAGAGCTCACTACACCCACTACAATCGAGCCTTCGTTGAGGGGTCCAACAGTAGCTCCCGTTGCTGAGTGAGAAGCTATCCATGTTTCTTCTTGTCTCTTCCTCTGACTTACTTGTGCTCGTAGTATTGTTGCAGTCCACAGCATCCTTGAGAGCGGACTTGAGGCATGGACGGACTCGAATTCAAACACTCTGTGGCTCCGAGACTTGTTTCCGCACCAGCGATACAATGCCCGGGTTCTTGCTTATCACTATGACGCCGAAGTCTTCTCGTCTCCTGGCGAAGGGTCCGCTGATCGCATATTACCATTTGCGAACAGTCTCGTCGCAGAGCTGTGTGCGGATCGCCAGTTCGTAGATGCACTCAAGCGGCCAATCATCTTCGTTTGCCATGGCTTCGGAGGCTTACTTGTGAAGCGAGCACTCGCATTCTCTTCCACAAGACGCACTCAGGCCGTGGAACACCTTCGCTCAGTGTTCATGTCCACATACGCAATCATATTCCTTGGGACCCCCCACAATGGCGTTCGGAAGGATAGCATGCTTATGCAACATCAGCATGCGCCACTCGACAGACCGGGCCCCAGCCAATTCGTGTTGAATCTTCTGAGAGGATCAGAAATGCTGCAAGAGATCACCGATCAATTCGCGCCGCTTATGAAGCGATTTGCTGTATATAACCTGTGGGAGCAAAAGAAGACTAGAGTGGGCGATGTGAGTGCGTATGTTGTGGAAGAGGACTCTGCGGCGCCCACGTGGGATGATGCTGAAAGATGCGGTATTTCTGCAACTCATGACGAGATGATCAAATTCTCGGACGTCCACGATCATGGCTACCGGATCATTCTTGGGGCACTGGTGCGATACATCGAAAGTGCGCCTGCATTGATACAACACAGATGGGAGAAGGACATGGAAGCGCTGGAACATGAACGCCAACTCGAAGCAGAGGATTTGTTAAAGCCGCCACTGCGATACCTCTTTTCCGATGGTGGAAGCAAGCCGAATCGCAATGAATGGTTCATTATCCCGCGGTGCTCCAGCACTTACTTTACGGGTAGACGTTTACATGCCGACGCCGTGCGGGAAAAGCTTGGCCCAGTAAGCCATATGGACGAAGCCAACCGACATAGAGTCTACGTCATATACGGATTGGGTGGCGCTGGAAAGACCCAATTCTGCCTGAGATACGCAGAAGACAATAAGTCAAGGTACTGGGGGGTATTCTGGATTGATGCGAGCAGTGAGGAAAATGCGGAGAATAGCTATTCCTCAATCGGGCAGCAAGTGGGAAAGGGGGCGACCTTCAGTGGGGGTATGCATTGGCTGTCCCAACGTACGAAGCCGTGGCTCCTTGTGATCGACAACGCTGACGATCCCGATGTGGATGTTTCGAAGTATTTTCCCATTGGAGGCAGAGGTCATATCCTAATAACAACTCGTAATCCCGGAGCTGAGATCTATGCCACAGTTGGCCATCTCCGCTTTAGTGGGTTGGATCCAGAAGATGCTGTCAACCTCCTGCTCAAAACCGCATTCCCTAGGGATGAGTCACCTTCTCCAAAATCAGGTAGCCGGCGGACTGCACAGAAGATTGCATCAGAGCTCGGCTACTTAGCACTTGCAATAGCCAATGCAGGCACCAGTATTCGTCGCAATATATATACTTTAGAGATGTATTTGAGGCACTATTTAGGACACAGAAGGGCAATGATCGTATCAAAGAGCATTAGCACCGCTGACCAAGCCAACATAATCACGACTTGGGAGATCCCGTTTCAGAGAATTGTGAATCGCAAAACTCTGGATTGCAGAGACGCTGTGGACCTGATCCATATATCTGCATTCATGCACTTCGAATCCATACCGGAGGCCATCCTTCAGAGATCCTGGAAAGGTATTGATAGTGGGAGGCAATCCCAAGAATCTCCAGACATGGCCCAACTTCCACCGGACTGGAATGAAGGGTCCCAATTTCGACTTCGAACAGCATTGAGTATCCTCTACAACCATTCCATCATCGATCACGACTCAAAGAAAGGCGTGGTGTCGTTGCATCCGGTAATCCAACGATGGGCAAAGGACAGACTGTCCGAGGCAGATCAAAAACGCTGGCTGAGCGCTGCTATCGCTGTGTTAGCAAACTGCATTTCCCCACTCATGGAGGCATCGGGTCAAAGGTTACGAAGGTCACTGTTGCCTCACATCGAGGCCTGTTTGCGAGAGCTGAGAGATTTGTATGGCGAGGTTGGTCCCAGCACCATTGAAAGGGCGTTGGAAATCGAGCGGTTTGCCTGGGTGTTTGCAGAGACCGGGCTTTGGAAGCGTGCACGCTTATACCAGTCTGATGTTGTCAAATACATGTCCAAGAAATGTGGTAGATTCCACCCGCACACCATTCAAGCACAGCGCAGTCTCGCTGAATTCAACTTCAATCTATTCGACCTCTTACCCTGTGTTATCGCCCAACGCGGGCTGCTCATTACCCACTGGTTTTTACGCCCCTCACTCTCGGACTGGATGAAGTGGCCACCGTGGAAACCCGAACATATCCCTTACTGCATTACACTTTCTGACCTAACACTCTCCCTCTGGTTTGCTGGGAGACTAGAACTGTCCAAGCAAGTTGGCGAACGTGCTGTCAAGGGGTTAATGAAGCGTCTGGGCCCTGACGATCCCTTGACCTTGACCGCAATGTTCAATCTTGCCCGCACATACCACCACCTCCGTGAGCATTATGCCAGCCGCACCTTACTCGTTGAAGTCCTTCGAAAACGCAAGCGATTTTTCGGCCTCGACCACCCTGATACCCTTATGACGCGTAACGAGCTCGGAATGAGCTTCTGCGTTTCTAGAGAGTTCCTTCCGGCCGCGGAGCGACTTGTTTCAAACGTGCTGGCAGCTCGAAAAAGAATCCTTGGCGAGGAGCACGCGTATACTCTCTGGTCCATGAATGATCTAGCCAGAGTGTATACCACACGACAGCGCCCTCATGAGGCGATTGCGATCCTCGATAAGGCTGCTCCTGTCGTTCGGCGCACACTGGGCGAGGCACATCCCGGAATGTCAATGACAAAGGCGAACTTAGCGCAGGCTTATGTGCATACGAAGCGATGGGATGATGCAGAGACCCTACTCAAGGAGTTGCTGCAAGCTGTCCCGAAGGATCATCCAGACTCGATCGTTGCCATGTTAGGTTATATAAATGTGAGGATAGCGACTGGACATTTAGAGGAAGCGGAGGCGGATTGCTTAAAGGCCTTGGGTGTCATTGCGAAGGACAAGGTACTTCCAAGGGATGAGCGGCGGCCGCTGGCGATCGTGGACCATCTCTCGACAATATACACAAAGCAGAAGCGGTGGAGAGAGCTTGAGGCGCTGAAAGTCAGATATCCGGCGATCAATCGACCAGACAGAGAGCAATTCAATATATGGCAATCATGATTGATGTGGAAGAAATTGGCTTAGTGCACAATAGGTCGTTGGGGGCTTCACCTCAGGCGTTTCTAGGGTGTAACTGCTATGGAGAGTGAGCAATTTAGTCTCACTTCATACCCAGCCTGCAATGTGGCTCACGATCTGATGTCAGATCCTTGTACTACTACAAAAGAATGGACGCACGCCACCAATGCTCCCCCGATCTACACAACAACAATATCAACTGCTGTAGGAAATTGCTTCCTCTACATAGGACCTTTGCACATCACCATGTGTTATCACACAGCAGTACCCAGTCAAACAGCAATTTCAACGTGCAAACGAATGGTACTCACAGTAGCTACTTGTCCTTAGGTGGGTTTTGTCTCTCCTTAAGGCAGCCTCTACGTTTCATGATGAATTCTACTTCTAAACGATAACTTCTGATGCACCATGAAGTAACAAACCAATATTCAAGCTCAACAGTCTGACCAAAATTTCACACCTTTGCTGCTGTACAATGTATGCGTTCTCTGACTCAACATGCTGACCCTGCAAAATACTAGCATCGTTGATGCACAATTACCATAATAGATCGATGAAGAGCGTACCTGAACTTGTACCAGGCATAATGGATGGTATAGGATCCGAAAAGTCTAGGAACGACTCAAAGAGTCTGGTGATGAAAAGGCTGGGCTAGTGGAGGTGAGACCTGCCCTTTTAGATTCATAGCCCATACACTGGTGGACTTAAAGGACCATTTACTGAGTTCTGCAGGACCCAATGGACGCGGTTAACAACTTGAGCGACAAGGTCCAAGACACGGAGTCGGAAGTGCACCTTGCACAAGAGACAAGTATGCTCTTCAAGAGCAGAAAGGAGCTCAAAGTAATTTGAAGCAAAACCAACAGGAGATGGTCCATCCTAGTCCCTCTGAAGCCCTGCCAAAGATTTGTTCGAGGCTTCAGCTCGACCAATACTCTACAGGATTGCAACCCTTTTGCTCTAATTTTTGTCGATGGTGACGGTATGAATGTATACTATTGTTTCAAACCTGAGCACCAATGTTGGCTATCTGGTGGACATAGTCCCATAGCATGCTGGCAATCTGAAATGCGACGAGTTCTTCGACGAACGAAACAAGGATGGAGAGTCGGATAGACGTGACGCTGCGCAGCGTCTCCGGGAGTCTATGACGGAAGATCTAAGGGGCACTATCCCCAACTACCAACACGAATTGCACGTTATCATCCGTGTATACGCAGATTGAGAGGCTTAAGCAAGACGTATTGTGACGCTGGTATCCTCAAACAGCGTGAAGAATTCGATCGCCTTTCGTTCGTGGATTCAATATGGGGCATAAATTTTGTAATATTATCGATGCTGGTAATGGCAAGGAGTACTCGGACGACAAAGTGCGTGGTTATTTATTGGACCTTCGGATGCTCGAGAGATGCCATCGTGATGACCATGTTTCGTTGCTGACGTTCGTTTTAGTGCAGAAGACTGCAAGTTCCAGGTGTCAATACCACAGTGCAAGCAGATTATATTTGGAGGCTTCGCCGACAACGGATACGTGCGTTTGCGAGGACCCTGTGCTGGCGACGAAACCATCGATAAACGTACTACATTGGTACAAGGCCCGCCATTTGCACCGAATTGCCTTGGCTAGTCCACATATTTACACGGGCATCTTTCAACAAGATCTCTGTGACAGTAAAGTACAACGTGGGGGAGTCTCGTTCACGTCCAATGATAGCGGTTCAGCTCCCTACCGCAGTAGCGACCAAGAACACCCTATTAGATAAGAAGCTCACCACCGAGATGCCCCAAAGGATACAGAGTGAGGACTCCATCCCACAGAACGAATACGGGCAGCGCGTGGATCGTCCTTTGAAAACGTTTGATCCATCCGCTGTGGATACTCGTAAACTCGAAGCATGAAGATTATGCAACAACTTCCACTTACGCGGTCAGTGCTAAAACGACAAGCTATGCTAGAACGAGCTCAGCAAGCTGAACGCACAAGACCTTTTACACTGCGCCATATCGCACCCCGCACACACGGCATATACCGCATAAACCCATCCTGCTTTCGAGCCATAGATGCACGCATCCCCATCACTATATCAATTTCCCACCATACCCATGATATCGCTACTAAGGTCGTCAATCGTTAAATGCTATGCCACTAGCCCGCAGAGCTGCAACTGGCTTGGCTAGAGAAATGGTGGTTGGAGCTGGAGTTTTCGTTTTCGTTGAGTATGATTGCGGTGTTTGATGGGAATTGGGCGCTGGAAGAATGGATGCATTGGGACAGTGGTGGGATGTTAGGAAGAGGGAGGGGAGGATTGGTTAGATTTTTGGGATGGGTCCGTGAGCAGCATTGGCGGTGGTCAATCTCAAGACGTCAGTCCGTGCTATTGACATAATTCAAGGTCAGTCTGTCTTAGCGAGCGGGTCAGGCCCCATGAACACCCAATATACCTAATCGGCCTTCATGATGGTTGAGTCTAGGAGTTTATCTAACTATATTGACAGTGCTTAACCTTATGTAATTCTACTCATCTCGGTCTAATTATGTACGCTCGTCTTATGTATATTTGGCTATTATACTACCCTTTCCGACATATCTACAGCTTCGGTAATGTCTTTGCTTCGCCTTCCTTCCCTAGATGTCTCGCCTCTCTCGCGCTATCCATCCTCTTCTTCACCTCTTCATCATCAAGAACTGCCAATTCCTCAACATTAACCTCCGACTCCTTCTCTGTTTTTGCCTCGAACCACAGTCCCCGAGTCTTCACCTCTTGACCTTTGACAACCTGCATGTAAAAGTCCGTCCAATCCTTAAAACACCTCTTACTCATGGGGCTTCCCAGAAGTATCATCGCGAAACAATGCGGCATTGCCTCCCACTGCTCAGACACCACTCGCACTCCTTGCTTCGCTGCTCTCGCGGCCACGGATTTGATTTCATCCGTAAGCATTTCTTCGCCGTATGAGAACCAGAGCGGACAGCATCCGCTCCAGTCTTGCGCTGCTAGTGGAGAGACCAAAGGGTGACATAACATCGTGGTATCGCAGTACAGATCTCCTCGCGGTGGATCCGTAGGCCAGAGTTCACAGTGTGGGAACGTGGAAGCCTTTTCTCTGCTCAAGGGTGGTGGAAGGTAATCGTAGTGAGCATTCGAGACTATCGAGGGCATCGCGCGAGTCATGTCCGCCCATGTGGCTAGGGTAGCGCATCCGGCGGGAAGAGGTATAGGAAGGGTGATAGTGTGGTTGTGAAAGGGAATGGTTCTCGGCGATGAAGGAGAGCGATTGATTTGCAGAAGGAGTTGCAGAAGTGCGAGACAAAGGTTGCCACCTGCAGAGTCTCCGCCAAGGACTACATGGGAGGCAGGGACAGGAGTATGGTATGAGCTTTCTGGCGGGTAAAGAAGGGAGAGGTAGGCGACCAAGGCGTCGAGGAGGGCGGAGGGGAAGGCATTCTGAGGGGCTAATCTGTATCGAACGGAGAGGCAGCGGCCGTGGGTGAGATGGGCAAGATGCGAGACAGGGACGCGATGGGAGGCTGGGTCCATCATGAAATGGGCACCGCCATGGAAGTAGAGTACTGTAACATCGCTGCTGACTTCCAACATGAGTTTTTCATAATGCTGGGCCTCGGACAGATCAAGGCGAGGGCGGTTGGCATCGACGTTGGCGCGATAACCCGTCCACTCTGCCTCGACTGGAGCAAGCCCTGGAATTGTATATATGTTCCCATCCTCTTTCATTTCCTCCACCGCATTTGCTAGTAGCGTCCGCACTTCCTCTCCCCCTGGTGATGGAAATGTGGCTTTGCTGATCCACATCTTGCCCTTGATACCCGGATCTTTCAAGGAAGCCTTCTGCTGCCTTGAAAGAGGAGTAGGATGTGGCGAGTCCAGTATGGACCTCAGCATTTTGATAATCAATTCGGTCTTGATGTCCCATTTAGACGATGTTGGCAAGAGCCAGAGGGAATGCCACACAGCTGTTTTTAACAAGAAGGGGACTTTTGGTATTATGAGACGGGCTACTCCCGCTGGAGAGGTATCCATCATTCAATTGGGAATCGAGAATGCATAGGGATAACT
>JAABUL010004318.1_pt1 | contig 19244 bp, 14 predicted proteins | sample 5559151 | NCBI WGS metagenome assembly JAABUL01 (sample SAMN10711876, study PRJNA513368) | rock metagenome | isolation source: Antarctica rocks | place: Antarctica: Victoria Land, Pudding Butte sud | reverse complement strand
CTTCGTAAGTTACTTAATCTTTTTAATCGGTAGTTTTAAATGTATGTTCTTGTTAACTTTAATAAGACTTTTTGCTCTCTTTCTTTCTAAATCTTTGAGCATCTTATTTACTCTTACTTCGTGTGTCGTTATTGCGTAGTTGGCTTTGTAAAGATTCGCATTAAACGATGTTTTTTTAATTGAAAAGTCGTTTCTCTTTAGTGTTCTTTTATTGTTCTTTGTTTTAACTCTGAATATAAGTAGTTTTAATTGTCTCTTTATAACTTTAATTTGCTTACGAACTAATAACGTCTTCGAAACGTTAATATTTTTCGTTTATTTTACCATTATTTTTGTAATTGTTGTTATGATTCTCTTTATCTTATCTTCGTCTTTAATAAATAATTTTATCTTAGATTCTTCGCAAAATCTTCGCGTCAACAACACGATAACGAAACTTAAATAACTTTAAAAAAAATGTTATTAACTCGTCACTTATCTTTTTCGTCTAATTGTTTACGCATTTCTTATTTTTCATTAACTTCATTTTAATTTTACTAGTTATTTTCTTTGGTCTTTTTAATTAATTCTTTATGCGTCGATTGAGCGCAAATAAGACGACATGTTAACGCGTCAACTTTTCTATTAACTTAATTAGCGTTCTTATCTCTTCTTAAAGCATTAATTCATTGTTTTTTCGTTCGTTAGACTCATAGAGTATGCGAAACTATAAGACTGCACACAAACGTGTAACAAGACGTCGCTATACTAACGTATAGACGATACTACTATCTAATATATAGAATTGTAGTTCGTAGAGACATTAATTCGTAAGAATTCTAGAAGAGAATTTTTAGAGAGAAAACTTTGCGCTAGCAACAAGTTTTCTCTCTACAAAAGAATAATTTTGGACTTTTAACTTTATTAACTGTATTCAATTTTTGCCAATTTGGATATATGTATTACTAAGGATTTATTTAATATTGCATTGTTGGTATTTGTTAAATAGTAGAATTAACTTCAAAGAATATATTTGATAAACTTCGATAGTTTATATCGAAGAGATTTTAAACAAAGATATAAATCTTTCGATTATAATTAAGCAAATGAATTGCTATTAGCCGAAGATCAAAGATCGATAAACAGATCTAAAAGATCTATTTTTTTAATAAAGATTTTTCGCAAACTTTGGATTGTTTTCTCCCTGCTTAATTTCTTTATTTAAGAGATTTCAAAGATTTTTGGCAATTTATATTTTAGCTGCAATCCTTAGTTCTAAATACTAATATCTATTGTCAAGACATTGTCTAGATCTAAGGTCTAAACTCTAGAATAAAATTACTTCTAGTCGAGCAAGCCTAAAGATTAATTGGCTTCTTCGAATCTCTAATTGTTCGTTCTATCCTCGTGATATAATTTCGAAAATCTTAATCTTATTTCTAGAATCCAAACTTAAACCCTAATTATAGAGTCAAATCTAAAGACCAAACCCGTAACCCTAACAACCATACCAGCAGTACTCTGCCCAGAGTACCGCAAATTTTGTATGGGAGCAAACCTTAGAGTACCGCAAAATCTAAATGTTGCGGTACTCTGCATCGATATTGCCCAATCGGGAAATTTTGAAAAAGTTCCTATATACATAAGATAAGATCTTTAGATTGTAATAAAATTTAGCTTGATCGGGTCTAGCGTTGATTTAATAAATTTTTAGGGTTATCTTGAAGTAATCCCAATACTATAGAATGTAAATGCTGCGGTACTCTGCATCGATATTGCCTAATCGAGAAAATTTGAAGAAGTTCCTATATAGATAAGATAAGACCTTTCGATTGTGATAAAATTTAGCTCGATCGGGCTTAATGTTAACTTTATTGTTAATATAAACCTTTAAAATATTCTTGAATGTAAATGCTGCGGTACTCTGCATCAATATTGCCCAAACGGGAAATTTTGAAAAAGTTTCTCTATATTTAAGATAAGATCTTTTGATTGTCATAGAATTTAGCTCGATCGGGTCAAGCGTTGATTTAATAAATTTTTAGGATTATTTTGAAGTAATCCCAATACTATAGAATGTAAATACTGCGGTACTCTGCATCGATATTGCCTAATCGGGAAATTTTGAAAAAGTTCCTATATATATAAGATAAGATCTTTCGATTGCGATAAGATTTAGCTTGATCGGGCCTAGCGTTGATCTTAATATTAATATAAATTCTTAAAATATTCTTGAATGTAAATGCTGCAGTACTCTGCATCGATATTGCTCAATCGGGAAATTTTGAAAAAGTTTCTATATATATAAGATAAGATCTTTAGATTGTAATAAAATTTAGCTCGATCGGGTCAAGCGTTGATTTAATAAATTTTTAGGATTATTTTGAAGTAATCCCAATACTATAGAATGTAAATACTGCGGTATTCTGCATCAATATTGCCCAATCGGGAAATTTTGAAAAAGTTCCTATATATATAAGATAAGATCTTTTGATTGTAATAAGATTTAGTTCGATCAAGCTTAGCATTGACTTTATTATTAATTTAAATCCTAACAGTCATATCAGCAGTACCCTGCCCAGAGTATCGCAAATTTTGTCTGGGAGCAAGTCTTAGAGTACCGCAAAATTTAAAAGCTGCGGTACTCTGGTTAGATATTGCCAAATCGAGAAATTTTGAAAAAGTTTCTTGATACTTAAGATAAGATCTATTGAATGCAGTTGAAGCTAGCTCAATCCGGTCTAGTACTAATATGCTAAAATTTATTTTGACTTAATTAATATCTTAGCAAATATAAATGTTGCGATACTTTGGGTCGATATTGCTAAATCGGGGATATTTAAGATAAGAACTTTTTCACGTGACAAAAACTATCTCAATCAAGCTTAGTCTTAATTTTCTCACTCAAGCTAGATACTTGTTTTATTTTGCAATTTTCAATCTTTTACTCTATCCTTAATATTGATCTAACTCAAATAGGGTTTTCAATCTTGATGTTATGAAACTCCGAAGCAAGAAATTGATTCGGGACTCCAATAAAAAAAAAATAAAAAAAAATAAATCGGGACTCCAAAGAAAAAAAAAAAAAAATCCGGACTTGAAAAAAAACTAAAAAGACGTTTACACGTTTGGATGTTGATAGCATTCTTATGTATTTGTAAGCGTTTGTTTATCAGGATCTTGAAGATAATTGCTTTTGCCAGTGTTTTGCTTGATACATATCACGTTCAACGCTTTTCTCGATAATAATTATAACTTTCTTCTTTATTGCAGTTCGAATAGACGTCCAACGTCCCATATAATTCCATCTATCTTTGCGTATTAGATAATGTTAAACCTTGAAACAAAGATCTTGCGAAATATTTATATTGTTGCATCTTGCATGAACTAGACCCAATCGAGAAATTCAAAAAAATTTGATAATAATTCAAATCGAAATCTCTACTTGAAATTCAACAATCATATTTGCTATAATATGCTCAAAGTATCGCAAATTTAATATGAGAGTCGACTTTAGAGTATTGCAAAATTCAAAAGCTGCAGTACTTTGAGTCGATATTGCCAAACTGAGGAATTTTCGAAAACTTTCTTGATATTTAAGACAGGATTTGTTGATTATAATCGAAGCTAGCTCAGCCCAATGTAGTGCTAATATGCTAAAATTTATTTGAACTTAATATGTTATCAAATATAAATGCTGCGATACCCTAGGTCGATATTGCCAAATCGAGAAATTTTGAAAAAGTTTCTTGATATTTAAAATAAGATCTTTTGAATACGATAAGACTTAGTTCAATTAGGCCTAATGCTAATTTGATAAAGTTTAGAGAAATTTTTTCGAGCTGAAACAACTATCGAATGCAAACACTGCAATACTCTGAATTGATATCTCAATTGAGAAATTCCGTGAAAGTTTCTTTATCTTTAAGATAGAAACTCAAGATTACGAAAAAATCTTAGACAATAGAGCTTAGCATTGATTTAATAAAAATTTATTCAAATTTCATAACTTTCAAATGTAATTGTCGCAGTACTCTGCATCAATATTGCCAAATCGGGAAATTCTTGAAAAGTTCCTTGATAATTAAGATAAGATTTATTAATTATGATAAGATTTTGCTCAATCGAGACTAGCGTTGATTTGATAAAATTAGTTTAGATTCTAAAAATCTCAAATGCAAATGTCGCGATACTCTGCAACGATATTGCCAAATTGGGATATTCTTGAAAAGTTTCTTGATATTTGAGATAGGATTTAATGATTGTAATAAGATTTTTCTCAATCGAGTCTAGCGTTGATTTGATAAAATTAATTTAGATTCTAAAAATCTCAAATGCAAATGTCGCGATACTCTGTAACGATATTGCCAAATCGGGAAATACTTGAAACCATCCTTGATATTTAAGATAAGATTTTATGATTGCGATAAGATGTTGCTTCATCGGGCTTAGCGTTAATCAAAAATCAATTATTTGTTTTTTTCAAAACTTTCAATATTATAAAATGCAAATGCTGCGATACTCTGTAGCATTATTGCCTAATCAGGAATTTGCGAAAAGATTCTCAATATTTAAGATAAGATCTACTGCTATTGATTATATCTTATACGATCAAGTCTAGTGTCAATATGATAGACTTTTTTCAATTCTGGTATTGTCTAAAAAGCCAAGATCAATTTCTCGATTATTACACGTTGCTCAAAAGATGATTACATAATCATCTTTGAAAATCAAACTTTTCAAAAAATATTTGTCTCGAGCAGGATTCGAACCCACGATCTTTGTTACACGTCTTGCTCGCATTCCGCGCAAAGATATTATCGAAAGGAAGCAGCGAGACACAAACCAACAATGTCTTACCACTCGACCATCGAGACCGAGTCTTTTTCTCATTCTTTGTAATGAACTATATTTTCACAAGATATCTGTCAATATCTTCTAATCATGTCCTTATTTATATAATAAATATAGTAAAGGTACGAATTAACATTTTTTTAAAAATTATTAATAAACTCAATTAATTTTTTGTTGTTATAATGCGGTGCAGATACATTTATCTTAATTTATTATATTTGTTAACCTAGTGTCTTCTTAGTTATATAATATAACATATTGTAATTTGCAAAATAGTTATCTTTTAAGAAACTAAGTAACAAATGCATCGAATTATAATTGTAATTTAAATTTAAATTTAAATACAAAAGTTATTTTTTAAAGAAGTTTAATTAATATAACATTTGTTGAATAGTACGCCGTTGAGGTGCCTGAATCCTGCACAGTGCACAGGCGGGTAGCCGGAGAACTGCCCACGTAATCACGTGAGTGGACCCTGACTCATTTGGTACTAGCGCATTCAGGGGCTGTGATATATACGCTGCCCCTGAGCCCTTTGGAGTCTACATCCTATATAATATATATAGTTGATCCACCACTTGGTAGCCACATCTTTCAATAATATTTCGAATTTTTTATTATTATGTATGTAAAACTTATTATTATAGTTGCTTTTACAATCTTTATTAAAAAAAATATGCAAAAGTATTGTCTTTAATAATAGTTACCTTATTGCATCTCTTAGTTGTATAAGATCTTCTTTAGAGACTTATATATATTAATTTTTCTAACTTAAATACATCTTTTATTGCATTTTCTTATATATCGCATAAAATAGTTCGTAAACTTCAAAATCTTGAAATATTATTAATAATATATTGCACTTATTTTAACTTAAATATCGAATACTACATTAAACAATATTGCGAAGCAATTAAAATACAAAATAGCATATTTAGCGTTAATAAAGTAAACACCTTTATTTAAAGTAAATTAACGCGAAAAATTTGCAAACATTTGCTTAATAATTTTATAAAATTCTAATTAATTTGTTTAGTAACTAGTCTTTTATATTTTCGAACATAATTGTAATAAAAATATTTGGGTTTTTTTTGTTTTCTTTTTATAAGTTATAAGAAATAACTATATTTAAGTCATATTGCTCTATCTTATAAGTTATACCTGACAGAATATTTTCTAATTCGAATGTTGATCTAAGTTACGATTTTACTAAATTCATAATCAACGAAATAAAGAATTTAAAGCACAATGCGACAAAGACACTATGCGAGTACCTATCTATTAAAAGAGCAAAAAGAATAATTAAAGAGAATTGATTAATAATTGCTAATTTCTATAAACATCTTACAATACGTATAAATAATTAATAAAGAACAAAATCTCGTTTGTAAAAAAATTGATAACACTATTGAGCAACAAAGTTATACGTTTAACAAGCTTTAAGCTCTTATATATTGTATTTCTTATTTATTTAATTACAAAGAACTACGAATGTAATTATATTATACTAAAGAAAACACATATTATCTTATGTGCAATATATTGCTTCTAATAGATGTAGTTGTTAGGTTATATGTCAACATTCAAATATCATTCTCTAGCGTTACTATATTAAGTAAGTTTAAGTATTAACATTATGTTAAGTTATTGCAAGAAATTTCGAATCTATTATTGACTCTTTTTTGTAAGAGCTCGTTTGTTTCGTTTGCGTTTAAATTGTGTACAACTTCGTAGTTCAGATTTTTGCAGCAATTTTTGTGCGTTCTCTAATTCACTTTTAAGCAATTATATGTTTCTTTAACGCACATTATATTTATAGTTATTTTTCGTTTGTTTCTTGTTAACAACTTTTACAATTTCTTATTTCTTCTTTGCATTTGATGTTGAATTTCGAAGATATAAAATAACAACAATCACGCTATAGAAACAAGTAGTTACTTTAACTTTATAATTATCTTTGCAATCTATTTATTGATTTAAATGTTAAAATATAATAATGTCAAAAAAGATCGAACAAAATAATAAGATAAATTCGTTAATACTACGAACATTTAATTATTAAATAATATCTAAACTCGAATTAAAATCGAAATTGGATTATATTTTTTTAAATAAAATTATAATCTTCTAATAAGAATTAAGAGATAATTATGCTAATATATTAAACTATTCAACTTGTTTCCGAAATTGCTTATATCGTTTAATTATATATTTAATGCTAAATGCGAAATTGCGTTTCTTAAGTTTCTAATATATTGACGCAAATTATTTTTCTCGTAATAGCAACTATTGTGCAATTGTTTTTTTTATTAAACTTTAACAACAATTGTAGTTAATACAATTTCGATCAAAAATAATACAATTTCGATTATCGTTATCTCGATCAATGTTATGTCAATTAGCATTATCTTAATTAGTATTATTTCGAATAGTATTATCTCGATTAGTATTATCTCAATTAACATTATTTCAATTAGCATTTTCTCGATCACAAATGCATTAGCAACTTGAACGACAGTTAAAACAAATTTGTCTACATTTGCTATTACACTTCTAAATTTTGCAACTACGTTTCTTGCAACAATGTTAAATTGATGCTCTACATATTATAAGATATTAAACTTTAATAATCTCAAATACATTACGCAATTTACAATCATTTATAGTTAAGAATTATATATTGTTATTTGTTATATATTTGCTCTTTTAATTATTAACTTACACGATTTCAATTTTATCGCTTATTTGAAGTTTTTTTCAATAATTGTTTGCAAAGCTATGCTTAATATAATCAAAGACAAACGTATAAAAAGCAACAAAATATTTGTGCACAATTTTGTAATGCTATTACGTAAGATCTACAAAGAAAATATTACTTAAAGACGAATGTTATTATGTTTTCTAACTCTCAAAACAAATTTAAGGATGCAATATTGACAATTTTATAGTTTTTATTTATCATCGCAATTAAGATAATTGTTAATAATCTATTTTTCTTTGTTAACTAGATCAACAATATAAACAAAAGCAATTTACGATTTTAGATATTTTGCAATAACTAATTGTTAGGGTCGCCATCAGCTCTCGTCGTATGCTATGTCAACCAGCAGAACAAATAACGAATTGGAAGCGTCAATACTGGTGGCAAAATTCGCACCAGCAGGCCAAGGCTTTGTGCTTTCTCAGGATTCCCAGTCGGTGGATTAATGGGTCAATTGCATCGGTTCATGCGGAGAATTTGGAGCTTCAAGACTAGATTTCAGATTTGCGCACGAATATTGAAGACAGGGATACCGTGGAGAAGCTATGCGCCCGGCACCTGAATACTCGAGCAGGGCAACACACCTTCTCTTGTTGTCCATGCGCTCGTAGGAGCCTTGATATGGAGGATGGGTATAATGTCAGAATGTGAACAAAGAAGGTCTCATCTATCTCCTACTGTCTCAGATATCCTTTCTTCCCATGATCAGAGCGACATCGATCGCTTTGTCAAATCTAAGGTCGACAAGCCAATTTTTGGACCCACAAGACGTTTCAGAGCGCGCAAAGTATCTAGCTGAAGGGAATGCTGATCTAACTTACAGGTTCGACTTCTAGGGAAGACATAGCGCACCAATCCGAAGGCTTGTCGAACCTAATATATTCTCTCTCGACTGCACAGGAATTGGGTTGAGTTATTTCGACAAATGTAGACTTCCACACCATTCACATCGATTGTTGAAATTGAGAGAAGTTTCTCAATAACTTGCCGTAATTGGAGAGAAGAAGCCTCAGATGTACAGAGAGACGATCATTTTGCGCTGTAATTTCGGAAAACTCATCGAGACCATTGCATCTCTGTTGCAGAGAGACTGCGCGCTCAAATACGAATCTTGGGATGCGGCCATTCATGGCGTGGAATAATGCCAGTATTGACGCTTCAGCTGATGCGAGATCTGCGATTTACAAGATTTGAACGCTTTCTGAGGTAATGTCTTGACCTGAATCGCCTGCTCTGGCCACGGAAGAACTCCCTGGCTAGGCGGGGCAGGATGGCTGTGGTTGCTTTGTTGCGGAGGAACTTTGATTGGATGTTGTGTGCTCTTAAGACGATGGAATTGGACGAAGTGGTCTCTGTTGAGTTTTACTTTATGGGGACGGAGACTGAGGGCTTACTCGCGCTGGAGAGATGACATTTGGAGCGAGATCCCGCTCCAGAGTTCTACTGGGAAGAGCTGCGCTAGAAGGTATCATTTATACCTGAATGAGGCTATTCGTGGGTCTTGCACGAGAGTTAACAGCAAATCGCGTGTTGAACGTTCGTCATTGCTTTGAAAGATAATTGATATCAAGTTCTCGAATCCAAGATCATCTGAGATAATGGGGATGCTCTTAGAAGCAGCATGAACTCTGTATATTAGCGGACGGAAATTCATTCAAGGGTTTTTTGGCAGTTCTGTTGGATGCATCAAGCAGAGACGCATTCGGACCTCAGATGGTGTACTCAGGTCTTAGAAATAGCTGTAACCATATTTTACCAACTCGTTTCTTATGAAAAGACTGAGATTTTCATCACGGATATGAGAAAAGTAGGTAAGAGATGGCGCGTCCAGTAAACACGGGAACTCAGTTACAATTAACGAGCTTAGGAAATATACTAATGAAGAACATCTGTGCCGACGAATCGTCCTCAGCTGACCAATTTGCCAATAGCGTCGTTTATCCACATGACACCATCTAGTCATCGGCCGGTGATAGTTGGATAATCGAATCAATGCGGTTATCATGAACGCCTTTTTTTTCTAAGAACATCGCGATATATAAGCAATATGAGAGCCTGAAACGTGACAAACGATCTTTGAAGTCTGGCATTCGCAAGGGAACCTTTTGTGAGCAAAGCGAATTCTTCCGTTTTCCTTTCAAGAAGATTTCATGTTGGACCAGCATTTCAAAGTCCACACAATATATAGCACCTATCAAGTTATGCTAGTATCAAAAGTTCTTAGTCAGTTGCGTTGGTGGTGGACCTGCAAAGTGAAATTTTAGAAATGCTTTGGTGGGGCGGAACGGCCGATCACCTTTCGCGTGCGAATAAGAAACCTGATTTGCACGATAACAGATCAATCGCAATTCGTTGGCCAGCCGGTTCATTTCTATTGAATTTGGAGGCAAAACAGGCTATATCCATTAAGCGTTATTCTGCCTATAATTATCCCTGGGAAGTCTACTCAATGTCCCGTCTTCAACCCACTCTGAATTGAGACTTTGGCGGGAAGCACGCCATGTACTTCCATGATATTGCCCACCTATAAGACACAGTCACTTCCTTCTGAGTCTCCGTTGTCGCTTATCTGTCATCTATGCTATGTAAAGATGTGGGTATCAGGCTTACACTGCCTATCTCTCTTCTAGTATTTGGTTATTGGATTCAAGACTCTCTCTGCATTCCTCTCTGCACATTACATACATCAGAATCCGCAGCTTTAGGAAACATTAACGGTACTGATATACAAGATACCAAATACTCAGAGATAAAACAGCACCTGATCTTCCACATGTCTTGGCAGAACTCTTTTTTTGAATGCTTCAGCCCGCTCGAGTCCTGTATGCTTACTGCCCTACTATATCGAGGACGAAGTACTGATTGACCATGACCACTAGGCTGTCTCGCAACATGGTGTCCCTGCGTTATCTACGGAAAAAGTCGTGCTCTTCAAGAGAGAACGAGCGATGAAAGCCCCAGCGGCTGCAACGGCAGCGTAAGTCACTGTAGTAAATCTTCTTCCGAATTCCATAGAATTCTTGATGAAGCCTTTGCCACTCTCTTTCAAAGACGACACTGACATTTCTCTTCCAGTGCTGCGGCTGGTGCTTTCTCTCCACCTGCTATCTTTCTCCCTTCCTGCAATGCGTGAATCGCGGCAAAATCCGGAACAAAAATCACATCGATGGCAACTCTTGCACCGACTGCCTAGCCTCATTCTGCTGCACTTGTTGCGACCTGGTCCAGCAGAATAAGGAGGTGAAGAGGACAGAGCAAAGGGCGCCAGCGGGATACCAGAAGTCCCAACAGATGATATATACGCAGCCGGCGTAGCAACGAGAGAGGGGTATGGAGAAGGGCAGGGTGAGGCGCCCCAAGTGGATTAGTGTCCTCGTGGGTCAGGGGGATTTTGGGCTGTGAGTGATTTATTGGCGTTGATGGGTTGGCATTCAGCGCGGGATATACATCGAAATCTGCTAGGGGCTCCCCAAATTAATCCGTATGCGGTGGAGTATTTCGAAGGGGGCATCTACCAGCTTTCCCGCATACCCCTGATGGCTGCCCCAGTGCCAGACGAGGGGATATTCTGGAAACATAGCACATAAGTCACTTCAAATCGTACACCTAAAATTCCACTTTGCAGGTCTACCACCAATGCATCTGATCATCATATAATATTGAAATCTCGACAACAAGCATAATTCGATATGCTCTACAACTTGTGCACAAATACAGTAAGCGACTTGTACCTAATCAAATTTTTGTGAAGATTTACCCTGTTCCCCCGCTTCCTGTACGCTGGCTCCCTTTCGACCGGACGACAGAATATATAAGTCCGCAATACAGCTGGTCTCTCGATCAAGGTATACGAAGTCATCTTTTAGCTGTGTTGATTGATGAAGTGCATTTCGTGCATGATTGGGCAGATTTCCGTCCATACTTCGATCACGACTATCTCCATGAATTCCATACCTTAGGTAGCAAGACTCTAAAAGTAGTTCAATCCACTGATGGCTTCAAATATTGTCCGATTTCTAAAACGTGTATCAAACGACCCCGAGATCAGCACACATATACTGTTTATAGAGGAAAATCAAACTCATTTCGAAGATCACAGGCGATTCTTTTTCGAGACAGCAACAGATCCATATTTTTATTCCCAAAACGATGTTCTTCTTCCGTGGCAAAGCGGAGATCCAAAGTTTCAAGGATCTTTGGTTCCCAGAATGGATCAAAAGCTTCCATGGCGATATGGTCGACTTCGATAAGAAGCAAGTAATCGCAGTTTTTACCAACCGTGGCTGAAGCGGAAGCACTTCCTCACTAGTCAGCATTCCAGCATCTGAAGAACCAAACTGCACATCTTGGGATGCTCAGTACTGGATGGAAAAGAGAAAGCATACATCGACACTCAAGAACGTCAACATCAATCGGAATCATGAGAGGGCAATTTAGCACTGGCAGAGGACAAAGGCTGCCGCCTGAATGATCACGGCCTGCGATGAAAAAAGCCGCTGTCGTTCAAGAGCAGCCCATCGACCCACACAATCTGATATCCACGCGAGCCCACACGATTGAAAGTGAGCAGCCTACATTATCTGGGAGAGAAAAGTACATAAGGGTCTGCGCGGAGACAGATATCTACATATCTTCCAACCACAGTCGTACGATCTGAACGTAACGATTGCCATGCGGCACTCTAATGCCACATAGTCGAAACATCGTACTAAACTTCGAGTACCTTTCGGTGTCTTGATGCGATTCGACCAAGGAATAAGCGAGGCTGTCGCCCTAAACGGTGCGTTTTAGGGTTTAAACTGATATGTACTGATTTAAACTATGATAGTGTACGCTAGTTTATATCTTTTAGAGAGCGATAGCAAGCAGATAATATTGAAACAGATCTGAAACGGATTTGTTGCCCTTTCCGGCCAGATATCAGTCGTGCTTTCACTGGAAGTACTTCAGTCAGCTAAGTGTTGCGTTGCTTCTGGGCACTTCGTAATAAGCAAGGATGTGCTACCAGCCGCCAGCGCAGCTAGCGACTGGTAGTGGGGTGGTTTTGCACTTCCGATATGTTCGTGAAAGTTCAGCGATGGTCGGTCAGCAAGAAGATCTTGCTGACCGATTACTCTGCTGGGCTTAATAGTCAAAGAGATCAATTTTCTCTTTTTTGCTCTGCTTACTCTGCTTGTTACCTGTCTGGATAGGGATCGAGTCTGCCCACCCAGAGACCTGTCTGTGAGTCTTCTTAGTTGATTACTTCTCATTTCTTGACACTTTCGACACAAGCAGATATGTTTTACTACTGTAAATACTATACCATCGAAGGTCGCCATCATCGAGTCAACACGGTCAACTCGGTTTGCCAGTATTGCATGGTAAATGACGCTTTTGTACTCCCTATAAGCATACAATATCCAACAACGAATAGATGATAGGCAGAACCTTAGTATCTCGGAAGACCGGTCAGATCGTTTCAACTTCGCCTTCATTTGAGCTCCTACCTAGTCCATTCCAAGGTACATACTATGATCAAAGATACGGCTCAACTTTAACACCAACGATTATAGCGTCAACACCTATACCGACTCCTGTAACCTACCCCACCCAAGAAGAGGAGTAAACTACGTCAGTGAGCCTCAGTTTGAAAGCACGACAAACATAACAGCTTCATAGTGCGCCCTCATTTGAGCAGCATTGGAACAGCTTGATAAGAAGACACATTTCGTAAGGAGGATTTGCGTAAGAGTTAAGCACGAGAGAGGCACAAAGTCATGCTTTTCCGACGCGATGCACCCGCTTGAAGCACCTGCAAGTCCCAATCAACACCCTAGGAAGACGTGCTTCCTTGAACCTGTTTATATCGCTCGAAAGATGGTATTCCGCTCTCTCCGAGACTTCGCTTCATATCTCATGCGAAAGTTCCAATAGCAGCTGCCTTGACGCTCCTGAGAATGTAAGATAGGCAAACGTCATATTAAGGAGTAACCCCGATCGACGCAGGGAAGGGGGAATCCACTTCACCTGACTACAGAGTCTTCTGCCTGGGTGAATCCATCAATCGACGGTGCCCCCCGTCTTTGCGCAAGAGAAGTTCTTTGATTAGTGACTAATCAGTAATAGTGCTAATTCTGCTGGAGGTAGACTTGCACAACGGGTCGAAAACTATTGAGAAACATCACAAACAAGGGCCGTAAACGTTTGTCGCCGAACCCCAAATCAGATCAGAGCTTTCCAGCGTCGTAAAAACGGGAGAAAGAATCACATTCACCGCAGGCTACAGCGCCCTATTTTCTTGATGTCTCATACCCTGGTTTCGGCTGCCTACGCAACAGTACGAAGGAAATTATGAACAGCGATGTGACGGCGCAAGATGCGACCTGAGCTTCTAAAAAGTGACTCGAGTAACAATGCGCAATAAATCAATTTCCACGAAGTTGCGGATGCTCTAGCATTTGAAAAACTGTTGAAATTTCAGACCGACGGAACAGGAATACGAGAGATTAATACTCTGGCCGTCTGTACTGTAGAGTTATTCAAGCTCAGTGTTGATGGTAAGACTACGAAGGCAAATAGATCGATATTGTAGCCTTCAATACAAGGTCCATTTGCCCCGCATCTAGCAGAGCCTCGAGTATAGAATGATTTGTCTTAGACAATGATTGCAGCATCACGCAACTCTAGGATTAGGAGTGCAATTACAGCTCGATGATTATACTGTGCGCTAATTTGGTGTTGCAGGTAATAGATAGCAGATCTCCGTATCGGAGACCATTTTTCAGATGCTCGAGCTAGATGCCAAGTGCCATCGTCCAATCATTGTTTTAACTCGCAATCTTCGCGCCGGTCAGCCTGTTAGCTATATCGCTTACATAGCTGGGAGACCCGGTGTTTGCAGAGCTCAGGTCATTTTCATTCAGCCCGAAATCACCCGAATTGTATGCTCTAAGTCCACCGTACACATTGTGTTTGTATATTACCTGCTTTAAGCCGTCTCCACCATTAGGTCTGTCGTACGTACCATTCGTGCCGTCTCTTATCATCTGCAGGATGGAAGCATCGTCGGTGAAGCCTACACCGTTATGCGATTGCATAAGACCAGCATTAGCAATCGGCCCCTGAGTTGTGGCGAGTGCTAATAAACAAGTGGACTCCTGGAGAACTACAGCGAAAATTATCCGCGCATCCACCACTGTCTCCTTGGCCACTTGTAAAATATCATCATGAATAATGCCCGCCTTACCATCTGGATTTTTTTCGCAGACGGCCTTGTTGTGATCCCAAAGGCGATCGAACGTCAACCACGACGATTCAGGGGGAAAATTAGCAGCGGGACCCGAATAATTCTTCTGGACCACAGGCTGTTGACCGCCATTTTCAGAGATTGTGGCAGTTTCAATCATTGTCGGTTGCAGAATTGTTTTACTAGGATAGACCTGAGACATACACCTTTTGCCCACGAGGGGGATGGTACTGCTCATCGTTGTCGGAGCTGTCATTGAGTTGGCACTAAGAATGCTGCAGTCGTCCTCTGCTGCCAGCTCAGTTTGAGCAGACCATGCGCCGCTTGCACACTGTTGGAACCGACCGGCGAAGCACACAATCTTTGCTGTCATTGTGCAAGACTCACCTACGGGCCAAAACTGGTGATCAGCATTAACCAAAGACATTTCGATGACGAGCTTGGCCAAGAGCCGAATTCCAAATCTAAATTTCTTGTTACCCATGATCAACAAGGGTGATTTGATAAGAAAAGGCGACCGGATGGATATTTGAGCATCGAGACAGGCTTCTGGTGTCCGACAATAGTAAGCTCTTACCCCATGGACTCATTCTTGACAATCACTTCTTATGAGGGAGAAAGAGCATGTCAGCCCTGGTAGTGAGACCGTGGACACTTTGCCTCATTAATACTAGCGTCCCCCTGTCTACGATGAATCTTCCAGAGCTTCACCTTTCAATCAAAATCTTGCTTGGGCGCAAAACTTGATAACGCAACAATATAATAATGTAATAACGCAACAACACTAAAGGTTGGTTTGAATCTTATATACAGGGACCCTTTGGACGAACTATCACCGGAGGAGACGTGCTTATTGTGTCTGCCTGCTCAGGTCAGAACCATTACTTGAAAAATTTGAGGGGCACAGTAATGTCATAGAGCCTAGGTGGCCTTGTTCACGCTATATAGGAGTTCTAGATTCCAAGTTCAGCATAGCTGTTTCTAGGGCAGCAATCATCCGAATCTGTGATTCCCTTTAGAGCAGTGGCCACCGTTGATGGCGATTGTATCGTCCCAGAGCTAACTGCTAGCGGGAGCTTTGCAGGCTCGGTCACGACATGAGATCTTGGGGAGAACACAGTTGTCGTAGACGGTGCGAATTGCACAAACGCCGGGCGGACTGCCACTGTTACATATCCACTGCCATTGCAACCATGGCACACCACGATACAGAACTTGGATGCCTCGCCGCTATCGTACGTGGATTCACCAGTTGAGTAATAGTTGGTCAAAGGTAATAGATCGCCAAGGCTCTCATTAGACTGATCAATGATAGCTATCTATAAATCGACGTTAGCAGGTTCTCCGAGAGAATTTATTGTCGATCAACCTTTCCAGTTCCCGCTACTGCAGCTTCAGCTGTCATTGACAGCCTTTGGTTCGAAAACGTAGACTGCTGCTTGTCTGCCATCATCTCCTCTGGATTTGAGAACCGACTTTCTTTGCTGTTGCAGTCAGATCAGTCAGATACTCAACAGAAAGCCAAATCATCACTTGCCTCGCTCCTTTCTGGGTGTCATGCGATCGGACGTCCTTCGTTTCTGGTCTGACCGTAATGGGACTCGGGGACCTAGTTTTCGAGTAAAGGTTCTCTTCGGTGTGCATACCAGATTTTTCCTCCTTTACGGGGAGAGATCTTGCCCCTTATATACGCTCAAAACGTCCTGTGTTTCAGTTCTCGAGCTCTACGTGGCTATGCATCCTCCTGTTCGTGTTTGGCTATCGGACTCTGCCCGTGTTTCGGGACTAAGAACGTCTTCGATGTAGCCATACTTACTTGCCTTGTTTGATTGATTGTGTGACCGCAATCCGTCAGTCACCGCTTACTTGTGCTGAGTAACCTGATACAAGCCACGTCAATAAGCTGTTGGTGCTTTTTCAAAGGGCGTATCTTCTCCACGTGGCGCGTCGCCACCGAATGACTAGCTTGGAAGCTCCCAATTGGTGTCTGAGAGACGACAGACTGAGCTGACCGCGAGATGGCTAGTATTTGAATCCCTAGACGCGATTTGGCATGCTGACTAAATGCTGCTCGTCAATGTATACGATGTTGCATTTTCAGAATGACGAACGAACGCCTTGATTCTATGACTCAGTTGAATTGACCAAAACACGACGGTGTTCGGTCGTAATAGGCTATCATTATGTATCTAGCATTATTTGTGTCTTATCGAGAGATCCGCTTAACCGTACAGATCCTGGGTGGGAGAAGATCAAAATGGATTCGCGAACATTTCGAACGTTTGTACAATGCTATGAAGGTCGTGTCAAATTAATGAGCTCGTACTACTAATCCCCAGCTCGATCGACTTTGTTCGCATCTGTCTAGATATTATAGCTACTCATTGTCAATGTCATCGCCAGGTTATTGTATTGGGCTTTTGAGATTTGAGTGAGTTTAATCGACTTAGTCTCGATTTAACTCTGGGAATCGAGGAATCGATTTGACTTTTCGGTTCCCACTTTGGGAATCAACTTTAGCTTCTTAACACGGTCTCAATTTGTTCTAATGATTAGACCCTGATGACCCGGGATGACCCGGGATGACCCGGGATGACTCGGGATGACTCGGGATGACTCGGGATGACTCGGGATGACTCGGGATGACTCGGGATGACTCGGATGACTCGGATGACTCGGATGACTCGGATGACTCGGATGACTCGGATGACTCCGAATGACTCCGATGACTCTTGATGACTCTTGATGACTCCGATGACTCTAACGACTCTGGTAACAATGCTTGTTCTGATGATTGTGGTAATTGGATGGTGGTGATGAAGATCTTAACGATACTTTAACTAAATAATACGATGATAACGGAAATGTGATAATTTAGCGCTATTGGATCACCACAACTAAATGTCCAAGAATCGTACAAAGTATTCGTCTCCTGATCTTCGCTTTCTGCTAGTAAATCAGATACGAAATGCGATAATCGAACCCAATGTAATTCAGTATGAGGCTCGTTGACGATGAGTTTCTCAACAAGTAGAGTCGCTGACTCAAGTCAACATGACCAATTGAAGCAACGTGCATCATCAAGCTCCTTGTAAGCAAGTTCTCTGACACCACAGCCGAGGTCATTCCCATCAGTCACTTCTCTGACACTATGTTGGAGGATGACATCGGCTAAAGATGTGTAATATCAATGGCTTCAAGAACGATAGCGCCGTCATAATGAGAGATCTATCTATGAACGCGTATTTTACGAGACTGATCCGTAATATGCATATGAACCCTCGTGAAGCCTCACAACATGAACCTTCCATCACTGCTAATCGAGAGCTCGTTACTTCGGCAGTCACCAGGGTTGTCTCGGAGAACTGTCGCAGGTGTAAGATTAGGCTGCCGATGAGAAATGGGTTTGCGGCGTCGCTGGTATGCCCTAAGGACTGATGGGGTCGGCGTCGGTAACCGTCCTGTATATCACGGAGATCATGGTATATCAGCGCCGGCGTCCTCTTGTGCCGGTTCACGAAGCCAGCAACGGTGGGGCTTACGCACGAGAGCACAACGTTCTGCCGGGATAGCAGTAGACCGTAGCGGTGGTGGAAATCGAGATCAGGATAGCTCTCTGGACGAATCTCTTGGTGAATGTCTCGGATGGTCTATTTCCGATACATTCGCCTGAAGCAGCTATAGAGGAGACAGAGGCCTCAGAATTCTTGCGATGGATGGATGCAACGCAGCCAATGATCGCGGTGGATGAGTTGGAGCAATCTCTAAAGAAGCCGCTTGTTTATGGCAACATCAACATCATCACCTGATGGAGAGGACAAAGAGATCGACTATCGATGCTTACACGAATAGTCATGGATACCTCTTCTATATCGGCGATGTCATCTGAATCGGAACGCATATCCTCGTCTATCAAGCACATCATCAGTGACGAAAGAGCGAGTTCGAAAGCGAACACGGTGGAAGCATTAGAGTGCGTGAAGCATTGGATGCAAGCTGGTATATATACAGATGAGGATCTAAATGCCGTTATGGCGGCGGCGATGGAGGTGGAGGAGGATATCTAAATGTCCGCAGAAGAGGTGGATATTTACTATAAACGGTCGTCTATATAGCCTCAGAAGCACCGCACTATCAGTGCACTAACAGTGCAAACAGTGCAGTTTAGTATTGCCTCAAAATCGCACCGTTTGCGATATTTTCAGGTCGAACGGTTTGATTTTTGGTCCAAACTGCACGGTTGGCACGGTCGGGAGCCTTGCCTTGGATGGCTTCGTTACAATGTCACAATATCGATTGTAAATGCTTTCGTTCCAAGGTCACAATCTGGCCTTGGATGCCTTTATGCAGTGGACTCCGCAGACTTGAATTGCGAAGGAAACAACCGGCCTGTCAACACGTAAACAGCAGAAGAGCCGAGCA
>JAABUL010004317.1_pt1 | contig 19246 bp, 25 predicted proteins | sample 5559151 | NCBI WGS metagenome assembly JAABUL01 (sample SAMN10711876, study PRJNA513368) | rock metagenome | isolation source: Antarctica rocks | place: Antarctica: Victoria Land, Pudding Butte sud | reverse complement strand
GGCGAGCGCGGCGTCGCGGGACGACGCAGCGCCGGAGCCGGCCGCCGCTGCGGCGCCGCGGGCCTCCGCCTCCGCCGCCAGCCACTCGCAGGCAACGCGCTTGCAGTACCAGCGCATTGCGACTCGATGAGCAGGGGCCGAGACTCATGTGCCAGGGGCCAGCATAGCATAGGGCTGCAATGTATGGGGCAGAAAGGCGCTCACCACAGCAGCGCCTCCTCCTGCATGCACTTGATGCACTGCTCGAAGCAAAGTGCTTTGCTGCATGCGGCCTGCAGTTTGACAGATAGACACGCATTCCCGCAGGTGCGTCGATTTGTGAGCTGCCAGCATCTCAGATCACCTGCGCGCCGGCAGCAACACACGGGTGGCGATCCGCCAGCCCGCGCTTCAGCAGTATCGCCCGCTGCGCCGAGCTGCTTCCAATCACAGACAGCCCTCGTGGGCAGGTACAGTACAGTACAGTACAATACAGTACAGTACAGTACAGCGCAGTACAGTACAGTACGCGGTTGCAGACAAGCAGGAGCTTAAGGGGGACTCCTCCACAAGCCAGGTGCCACCATGCAGCATCTTCCATCACTAAAAAGCTGTGTAGCCACCGGTGTGCAGAATAGGGCGACAGCTGGTACTGCCGTGAATGTTTGGGCCGTTCGTTTTCGACAACATAGGCTGCAAACAGATACATGCAGAAGCCAACACCGCACCTGAGGATTTCAACTTGCACCTTTTCGCCCAGCATGCGGTACGTCATACGCCGCACCTGCAGCACACAAGGCAGCACTCCTGGCATGATGACTTTTCGTCAGCCCGACATGCAGTTCACATGACAGCATGCACTTCGTGCCTCCACAACAGCCTGCAGGTCCAGGGCGATACCGCCCCACTTGCAGACGATGGCCAAACTGCAATTTCGAGGCAGATGGCCAGGCAGGTGCAGGCGCGGCCACCACTGCCAGGCGTTACAGCCGGGCAAGGGTCACACCTCTCTCTCGTGTGTGAGGCACAGAGCAGTTTGCTCTTTTCGACAGACATCGGCACTACAGCGGCCCAGTGCCTGCGTAGCCTGTCGCGCCTTGGGGTCAACGTCACGGGTGCGGTCGATTGTAGCGGGCAAGGTAGTTTCAGGGTCCACCGCCAGGGCGCCACTGCTTTGCGCACCTCCTGCAGTTGTGGAACGGTAACAGCATCACGGTTGCATCCCAGATCCTGTGGATTCCGTGGCCGGCTTCGGTGTTTGGCGTCGCCCTGGGGCGTGGCTGACCGCTGTGACGCAGCTGCGTGCCCTGCTGAAGGCATGCGGCCTCGCGCGCAGGCACTTCTGCGCGCCTGTGACTGCCAAAGGCTCGAACTTTTCACCTGGAACGCATGGCAGGATGGTGTCTGGGGATCATAGAGGGGCACGGTACCTTGTTGCTGTCGCTTGCCAGGAGCCGCAGCAGTGCAGTAGTGCAGCAGTGACCCCATCGTCAGCAGCAGTGCAGCAGTGCAGCAGCAGTGCAGTAGTGCAGCAGTGCAGCAGTGCAATAGTGACCCCATCGTCCGCAGCTGCCATCCTGCACGTGCAGCACCAGTACGTTCAGTGCCTATTCCTCGTTTCTTTGCTGCCCAGGCAGATGCCGGTTAGCTGTGGTGCAGACCGCGACTGATCGCGAGGTAAACCCTAAACCCTAACCCAGCGCACCCGACAATGCAACTCTGTGCGGGTGCAGATGCTGCAGCTGGCGGACACGAGTCTGCAGCATGAATTTTGATTGGGATCGTCGTCACAGCCAGGTCTTTACGGCCAGGATCCGCACCTCGTCAGGCTGGGCAAGGCGCGCCAGAACCGCAGCGGCCTCAGCACGCACGCCCGGCGCCCTGTCCATGGTTGGCGGAGGCGGTGCGCTCTGGGCCGCCGCAGCTGCGCATCGCCGGCCTGTGCTTCGGCAGCCAGGTGTGATTGGATCACGGCTTCCGAGCGATCTGTATTACAGCTTCGCGATAGTGCTCCTCCGCAGGGATCCTGTTTGGTGTCTCACCCTGAGAGTCACGTGCCATGCTGTCACAGATCTTGGCGAGGGCGCTGGGAGGCAGTACGACCCAGCCACACGCATGCTATCTGTAAAAGAGTTTAGGACACTGTTCAAAACGCCCTCATCCATGTCAGGTGTCGCTGACCACGAACAGGCAAAGTTCCCATGGAATGTATCACACATAAAGTAGGGGGAAGAGTCTAGGAGGACTCATTCACCACCGGCTTCAGCGGGAACTTGCGGTCCACGCGGCGCCAGTACAGGGGGATTGTCTGGAAGTGGCGGGGAGGGTACTTAACGTGGGGGTTTGGGTACCAGACCGAGCGTGCCGATGCGTGGGTGCTGATGGACGCACGGTGCTCGTGCGCGACGAGTCGGATGTCACAGTCCGCCACGACGCCGCCGCCAAGCAAATACTCCGCGCAGCCGTTGGGCATCACGAAAAAGTCCACTCGCACCTGCACACACCCGATCAGGATCTTGGCGTTCGTGACCACCTTCTTGGTGCTGGACATCTGCCCGTCAAACAGCTTGATGCTGACCGGCTCCGCCAGCTCCCGCACGTGTGCGCCTTCCGCCTGCAGGAGCAGACACATGTCATGCCGCAGCGCACTCTCGCTGATAGCACAGATCTCCGAGCCAGTGTCAATCGCCACCCTGCGCTCATGCTGCCCCTCCGCAGCAAGTGCCCCGATACGAAGGGCATCATGGTCGCGCTCTGCAGCAGCACGTTGCGGCCGTTCAGGTTTTGGGAAGCTGCCGCCATTGCATAGGAAGTGTGGGTTGGGGGAACGGGACTTCCCAGCCCAGTGGAGAATGCGTTTCCGCCCGCCGGTTGCTGCTTCTGCGCCGCCTTGTCCATGCCGACGGGGCCCTTGATGACCGACTGCGCGCGCGCCAGCTGCTCGCTGAGCGACGGCGCCACATCCTTTTCGCCACCACCGTCGCCGGCGGACCCGAGGTCCGAGAAGGCCTGCGCCAGGGCAACTGCCAGCGGTGACTCCGTGTCTTTCCCGCAAAACAGGTTCAGCAGGGCAGGCTGCGCCGCCTCCTTCCAGCCCATGTTGGCATCGATCTCCACCAGGTCCAGCAGGCGCATGGTAACAGGAGCGTTAGCCAGCCTGGACACCGGGGTCGGCATCGCCATTCCCACCGCGCGCTTGCGGCGCTCCTGCAGCACATCCTCTGTCGTCACAGGCACAGGTGGCTGCACAGGCGGGGGTGGCACCAGCGCCTCCGCCAGGTTAGGGCGCCTGTTGGCCTTGTTGGCCCGTGTAGCTGCCAGCAGCATCTCTGAGTCCACAGCATCCACGGCAGGATCCGCTGGAGAGATACTTCCCTCAGCGGGCGACGCGCCGGACATGTTGATGCTGACGGCGGCCGCATGGAAGCTGCCGTCCATGTGCCCGCCGTAGTTGCCACCCTGCGAACTGGGCGGCATGAAGCTGGGCGGCGGGCGCAGCACGCCTGGGCCGCTGCCGTGGCCGCCGTTGCCGCGGCCGCCGTTGCCGCCGCCCCGGCCACCGCTCCTGCCCCCGACGAAGCTGGGCTGGCCTGCGAAGCCGCCGTTGTTGTTGCCGCCGTTGAAGTTGTTGCCATTCGAATTGCACCACTTCTCCCCGCCTAATTCACAACGGCGCATAGCAGCTTGTCCACTGACGCCTTGTTGTGTGAGGATGCTCGCATTTGCAGAGGAGCCGGCGGCGTTGAACTTGTTGTTCTTCCCCTCCAAGCTCACGCCCACCAGCTTCTCTCATTGCAGGAGGGCAGCGCCGACAATGGCAAGCCGCCGGCGAGCGGTGGCATGTGTCACAACTGTGTTTTCTTTCTACTAGGCGCTAGGTGTGTAGCGTTGGTGTTCCAAACGTTGGGTGGCGATTAAAATCACCGTTCTTTCATGGTGGCAGGACATTAGCACTCCGTGCCTTGTCCTGCCCACGTGGGACCCTTCCAAGGGAACCTCATCATGAGGCATCATTCATAGCCGACCTAATGCACCTAGCAAGGTGGCTGCGTGACAACCCCCCCTCTAAGATCTGATCGTCCTCGATCAGACCCCAGGGGCCGCACCATCCTGGGCAGACTGACAGCACATGTTCCGTGAATGCAACTGGCGCAAGGTGAGGTGGCGGCACCATGATGCATGTGGTGTCAGCAGAGGGAGGAGCGCCGTATTGCTCAGCGGGCACGCACTGTGGGTCGACCCCAAACCCTAAACCCTAACCAGTCACGCACTGTGGGTCGACGCAGAGCGCCTGCGCATTCAGCAGCTGGGTGCCGGGACAGATGAAGGTGCTGGTCGTTGTGGCGCCCGTCACGAGGCTGGCTATGCACGTCCCGAAGGCGTTGAGCAGGTTTTCGCCGGTGCAGGCGCCGCCGTAGCTGTCCGAAAAGCCGGCTGCGGCAGGAGGCGGGCTCACGCAGAGCCCCTGCGACACGAGCAACGATTGCCACTGGAGAACGTCGGGAAGTCAAAGAAATTGGCGACTTTTGCTCTGCCGAGCACTTTGCACCGTGCGCCCTGCCACGTCTTCAAATGAAGATCTGGAGAGGTGGCAGCCACTCCAAATGCAGGCCCACCTGCAGTTGCGGTTCTGCGGAATAGAAGGGTCGCAATCAAACCCGAGCAGCAGGCTCTGCGGCCGCCAGCCGAAGCATCTGCGATGGCAGGCGGTGTCGCCGAGAGGCACAACAACATCGCCTGCCAGCCATTGTAGCTTCCCATGACGGAAAACTGCAGACTCGCCTCCTGACGCACCCGGGCCGGCGCCCAGAACAAGCCAACTGAGTGCATCGCGCAGTTAAGAAGGTGCAAAGGCACCTGGTAGTTGAATTGGCCGGAGCGGCAGCTGTTAGGTCCATCGGGCGTCACAGCGCCGTTGGGGGGCGGGTTGGCGCACAGCCCCGCCACTTGGATGACGAAGGGCGGAGCGCAGGTGCCGTCAACCTTGGCTGGCGCGGCATTGGTGCCCTTGGCGTCGGCGCACAGGCCTGCGTCGCAGATTGGTCGGCACGCTCCGGGTGCGCACCCTCAACGACATGCATTTCGTGACTGGCTGCAGCTGCCATGTCTTTTGGCTGAATGCGAGAAATTCACATTTTATAGAAAAATTAGAGTATTTAAACAAATAATTAATTCTGAACATTCTTATTTTATCTGTGATTCTCCGTGGTTGGCGGCGCCCATGCAGGCACGGCGGCCCAGGCGCCTGCCAAGGGAGCAGTACGCGGGGGCAGTACGCGGGAGCAGTACGCAGGGGCAGTACGCAGGGGCAGTACGCAGGGGCAGTACGCGGAGCAGTACGCGGGGGCAGTACGTCCACAGCCAGTGAAAGCCAGCATGCACACTGAGGCAGGCAGTCACGGCTTTGGTGGCTCAGGCGGGTGGTGTGGAGGCCGCGTGCCTGCATTGTTCAGCAGGAGGAGGCCGGGGCAGATCCGCGTCGTCGGGTTTGGCGCAGTGGCGCCAAGTTGCCTGTTGTGCATGAAACACAACGCTGGTGGTGGACACTAACACCTTCATTCATTGAGACGGTCACTATGCATGTGTACATGGAGCAAGCGACAAAGTCTGCAGCTTTGCTGAGCTCTCGTGGGTGGACGTAGGGTTGAGGCGCGCTCACGGGTCGTCACTACGACAAGCTTTAAGGCTTTGGGCAGGGGCGCACCCGACAAAGCCGCACAGGCCCAGCGCGTTCACGAGGAGGACGCTGGGCGGGCCGACGGTCAAGCAGTTTCCGGTCAGCGGCATTTGCATACCCAGCGAGTTGGTGGCCCTGCAGTGGAATACGACAGGTTGATCAGCGCCGGCGCTCCTGTCCCGCTCGACAGCACCACATCTGCTGACAGCTCAGGAAGCGAGGCATGCATGGACTTGTCAAAGCCCTTTCGAACAGGGCCAGCTGAAGTTCGGGCTTCACTCCAAAGCAGAAGAAGGTGGTGACGCACCCGGGGCTGACGCAAAGCCCCTGGTCGTTGAGGAAACCAGGGCCAGGGCACGTGTACGTGTTGGGGTCGCCCGCAGCGGCACTGGCCACGGTGCTGGTCACGCACAGGCCGTAGGTCGACATCAGCAGCGGCGCGGTGCAGGTGCCACCTGACGAAACACATCACAGTGCAAGTCTATAAAGTGAAAATGTCTGTTGCAGAGGCATCTAGTCAGCGGTGTCTAGATGCTATGGGGACAGATGCTCTTGTGTGTTCGAGGTGATCTACTGTGCATCTGCTCTTCTACAGACGATCCTTGTGGTATAGGGTCAAAGTGCTTCTCCTTGTTGCTCGAACAGATGTCCTTTGTTGAACCCACCGAAGCCCGGCGAGATGCCGTTGGCGGATGCCGGCGGCGTGACGCACAGCCCCAGGTAGCCCAGCAGGCCGACGGCGCAGACGCCGCCCGCGGCCGGCGAGGTGCCGAAGGTGGGGAAGAAGTTGGCGCACAGGCCGGCCCAGTTGGGGATGTAGCCTTCGGAGCAGGTGCCGTCGATCTGGGCCGGGGAAACGGAGGTGCCCTTGGGGTCGGCGCACAGCAGGGCCGTGATGCGGGAGGTGCCGCCAGGGCAGCCGCCGGCGACTGCAGCCACAGCATTGGACGGCCTGCAACGCAAAGCACAACGAAGGTTGTTTCACGGTGCAGAGGCGGTGTCAGGTTGGAGAGGCTTGATGTCTGCCGCTTCAGCAAAGCAGTTGCAAGCAGGTTTGAAGCACAGTGCAGTCACAGAAGTTCTGCTCAGTGGAGTGCCAACCAGCTGCCGGGACACAGGCTCGTGCTCACCCGGGCAGGGCGCACTGGAGGACGGTGTTGAGTAGTCGCGGCGAGACGCAGTTCCCGGTGAGGAAGGTTGGAGCTCCGGTGTTCCTGCGGCATTGTCCATGAGCTTGTTGAGACCCTTCAACATCCAATCCCTACTCGCCAGGCAAGCCCCTTGCCAGGCGCCGTGGCAGTGCTGGTGCGCTGAAGCTGTGGAACGCCCCTTCTTGTCAGCAGACATGCAGCACACGAGCACACGAGGCATTCGCATCACAGGTGCTGCTCGGTTTGGGTTTAGGGTTGAGGGTTTAGGGCTAAACCCTAAGCTTTGCTGCACCAGGTCGAGAAACAGGTGCAACAGTCAGAGGACGAGACGACATGCGGAGCCTCGAGGCTGACCCTAAACCCTAAACCCTGAGCTCACCCGGGGTCCATGCACAGAGCCTGGCCATTGAGCAGGGTGACGCCAGGGCAGGCGCCGACAACGAGGGCGGTCAGCGTCCGGCCGTCGGGCGCCTGAGCGGAGACGCAAAGGCCCCACAGGTTCATTAGCTCCCCACCGCCGCAGGCGTTTCCGTAGCCGGGCTGCCGGCCGGCGGCGCTGGCAGGCGGCTGCACGCAGATGCCTGCGAAGTGCCACCCGCAACGTCAGCTTGCTACCGAAAGGTAGTTGGTTTAATTCTACGTAGTAGAATTAAACTTACAACCCCCCTAGTCTCCAGGCGCCATGGATCGATGCGGTGTTTGCAGCAAGCGTGCACTGCAGCAAGCGTGCACAGGCACATGCAGGCTCTAAAACGATGTATTTTCTACAGCTGCATGCATATTGCAAGGCGAGCAGGGCCGCTGTCTAACCTCCCACATTGCGGAGAGGGGATTGAGGTTTAGGGTTTAGGGCAACGCTGCGCACCTACGAAGTTGAGGGACCAGCCGGAGGTGCAGGCGTTGGCGACCGGCGTCTGGCCGCCGGTGACGGAGGTGTTGGCGCACAGGCCGACAACATTGGCAACGGTGTTGGCGGGGCACACGCCGGTGGTGAGGTTTGGGGAGGTCACGCTCGTGCCGGCCGGCGAGGCGCACAGCAGGTGGTTGTTCAGCAGCATGCCGGCGGCGCAGGAGTTGTCGGTGTCGATGTTGGGGACTTGGACGCCGTACGGCCTGCGCGGCGTGGATTTAGGGTTTAGGGTTTGTTAAGTCCATGTCAGAAGTGCGAGGCGACTGCATGGCTGTCAGGCCGCTGTCGCCCCACTGATCAGCACCACGCAACGGCGGCACCCCTTGCGGCAATGACACTGCTGCGGCAGGGCTGGACCTGACCCCTTGCCGCTCTGTGAGTCTGCAGCTCAGCCAGCTTCGACACGGCGGTGCTGTCCAAGTCACACGACCAAAGCGCTGCGACATGTTTGGAGCGGCTGCAATGTCCACTCTGGATTGAAGCGCCCGCGCTGAAAATGTGCAGGAGGCAGCTACGAAGCTGAGGTGTGTCATGTTCGCTTCGATGGATGCCTACGATAACCAGGGACACGGCATAGAAGGGCTCACGTCGGTGGCATGGCGCAGAGGTGGATGGCGTTGAATGCGTTCTCGCTCGGACAGGTGCTGCTCTGCAGTGCTGGTGAGGTGGCTCCAGTCGCCCTGGAGACACGAAACACAGAAATGGGATCCGTTACGGGATCACCACTTGATGAGTAGTGGATGAGCAGTGATGCAAGCATGAGTAGTGATGCAAGCATGTATTGATGCACGGTATGTAATGAGTAGTGATGCAAGCATGTATAGGGTATATGATTTAGGGTTTAGGGCCATAGAGAGGTCCGTCAAGTCACCCGGGGCTGACGCAGAAACCCTCTCTGTTCAGCACAGCGCCGCCAGAGCAGCCGCCGGCTGCGGGCGTGAAGGTGCCGGCGACGTTCGAAACGACGCACATGCCCCACACGTTGAGCGTGCTGCCGGTGGCGCAGCTGCCGGCAAAGCCCGGCGAGTAGCCTGCTGCTGGCGCCGGTGGGGACACACAGATGCCCTGCAGCGATAAGTGCAGAAAGCTTGAAGCCCCTTCAGCTTTGCAGCCTGGTGAAGTCCCTGACGCGCTGCGGCGACCAGCAGCTGATCCTCGTTCGGACATGCCTCTCAACTTCTGCTGAGACTGAGACGAAAATACAGGGGATTTGTGTCCAAAGACAAGCGCCTCACCTGGAAGTTGAGGGTGCCGAAAGTGCACGCGCCGGAGACGAGGGGCGGCGATGTGCCGCCAACGGCCAGGGTGTTGATGCAGAGGCCGACAAGGTTGGAGACGCCGCCGTTGGCGCAGCTGCCGTCGAGGTTGGCGGCGTAGGCGCCGACTCCCCTGTCGTCGGCGCACAGCCCGATGACGTTGCGGAGCAGGTTGCTGGGGCAGACGCCGCTGCTGTCGGGTGATGTCGCGCCGGTGTTGCTGCACACATCCACCGGGAGCGTCAAAAACATCCGAACTGGAGCCTTGTTGCGCGCGCCGCCAAGCCAAGTCAGCCGGTTTCGGAGTCGAACCACTACGCACTTATCTGAGGGCATGGCGAAACATCAGGCCAGCAGTCAGGGTTTAGGCTGAGGAACTTATACCTGACGCCGGCGCATTGGTATATTCATGAGAGGAAGCGCTTGAGATGCAGACTACACGCTGCAACAGGCAGCACGGCAACAGGGGGAGGGCCGCAGGGGGAGGGCTCAAACCCTAAACCCTAGACGGACGTCGCCTTACAATGCAGGGATGCAGAGACGCAGGACGTTGGGGATGGAGGGTCCGGGGCAGAAGTTGGTCAGCAAGGCCGGAGATGCCGATAGGGTTTGCCTGCAGTGCGGGGATAAAAGTCAGAAATCAGCTGCAGCGCACGACTGTGCGCCAGGATGGAGAGGGTTGTCTTTCAAACACTTGCACCCACTGCACATGCACACATGCATGTGTGTTGTCACAGATGGTGGTGGTCGGACTACTTCGTCCTTTGGTTCTCTGTGATGTAAACTTTGGCAGTTGTGCACGACAAACCGATGCTTGTGGGTTTGAGAGGGGCGGGACACTGCCGCCGAATCTTCTCCTTCCCGGATGCCAGGCCTCACCCAGGGTTGACGCACAGCGCCAGCCATTTGCGCAGGTGGCGGTGAAAGGCAGCGGCGGCGACGCCGTCGCGACCAGGCCGGCGACGGTGCTGGCCACGCAGACGCCAAAGCCGTTGCGCAGCGAGTTGCCGGGGCCGAGCAGGCGGCGGCGGGTGGGGTCGGTGCAGGCCTGGCCGTAGCCAGGGGAGGTGCCGACCGCGGCCGCCGGCGGCGCCACACACACGCCCTCGTAGCTGAGCACGCCGCTGGCGCAGGCGCCGCTGGCGGGGATGGGCGGGGTGGCGCCGGTGAGCGAGGGGTTGATGCATAGGCCTGCGTAGTTAGCGATGTAGCCGGAGGAGCATGTGCCGGCGGACGTGGCGGGCACGGCGCCAGTGGAGTAGGCCTGGGCGCACAGCCGTGCCGTGTTGAGCAGCGTGTTGCCGGCGCAGGTGAGTGCAGTGGCGTCGGGGGAGGTGGCAATGGACGGCCTGCGGCGCACCGACACGGGGAATGACGCTCAGTACATGCGATGTCATGATCAAGCAGTAGGTCACATTGCAGACCGGAAGGTTTAGGGTTTAGGGTTTAGGGTTTAGGGCACGCCGTCAGGCTCCAGGGGCTGGAATCAGATGCGAGCGCAGCTTGACGCCTCGACTCTGACAACAGAGCTGCAGCTGTACAGCGACTGACCGGTTTCGGGTTTGTGCATGACGACAGGTGCACTGCGAGTCGTGATGGGTTAACGACCAGGCAGCTGTGACGGCACACAGATTGAGTGAGCACACTCAGCCCTGGACAGACGAGTAATGCGAAGCACTTCAAGTGCAGCGCGTCAAGCCTGCGCTGCGCTGCTGGCTCACACGGGTACAGGGCTATGGTCTTCAGAAGTGTGGCAGTGTGCTAGCACACCCAGGGCTGGCGCAGAAGCGGACGGCGTTGAAGATGGTCCCACTGCCGCATGTGCTCGACACGAACGTAGGCGACACAGCTCCGGTGCTCCTGCAAAGGTGACAAACCGATTCAACAAGATGACACCGTTTTCTGAACGGGCGACGCTCACCCCACGCTGTGAATTGCACACCCGTATGGCAGGTGTGATGAACCGTCACTGCGTAGGCAGCAACAAAGCATCGAGCAGGGGAAGTCAGCACCCGAAGGATGTTTAGGGTTTTGTAGGGTGAACCAGAGCCGTACCAGGGCTGCACGCAGAGGGCTTGCGCGTTGAGGATGCCGTTGCCGGTGCAGCTGCCCTGCGTCGGCGACGAGGCGGCGCCGACCTTGCTGGAGATGCATAGCCCCCAGGCGTTGCGCAGTTCGCCGACGGGGGCCAGCAGGCGCCTGCGGTCGGTCCCCGAGCAGACGCCGCCATAGGTCATTGCTGCGCCGCGCGCCTCCGCAGGCGGGTCCACGCACACGCCCTCGAAGTTGGACAGCGTCTCGCCGGGGCAGGTGCCGTCGGCGGCGGACGGCGGCAGCGCGCCAGTCAGCAGCGAGAACACGCACAGGCCGGCTATGTTCTCGGTGAAGCCTGTGCTGCAGCCTGCGCGACGGTGAGCAGAGAGGCGGGGTCGCGAAGGTTTCTGAACAACATGACCGCATTATCTGCAGGCTGCGATTGCGTGTATGCTGGCAATGCTTTTCCAGCCGTTGTGGCAAAGGCCGCAGGAGAGCATTGTGCTTCCCCCATGAATCACAAATTAACATTAACACAACCGTCACCCTTCGGCACACCTTGACATCCCATGATGATTACTCATCTGTAACATGATGATTACTCATCTGTGACATGTGCCATGGTCAGTGCGCTCACCTGTGGGGCTGCTCGCGACGGCGCCGGTGTACATGGGGTCCGCGCACAGGAGCAGCGCGTTTTGGAGGAGTCCGCCATCGCAGCCGTAGGTGATTGCATTGACGGGCACGGCGTTGGAGAGCCTGGGTGCACGGGAAGAAAGTCTCGCCGTCAGCAGCTGTGGGAGGGTTTAGCGCTGGAGCTGTGATGAAGCACTCGGCACGGTGCATGTGTGTGCGGTGTGCTGGGCACGCTGTAAGCAAGCGGCGTGAGGCGCCGAGCAGGCTCAACCTCACTGCTGGGCGCTGTGAGATTGGCGTCTGATACACGACACTGCCCAGGTACACATGCAGCGGTTTCGGCAAGCACGCCCAGCTCGCGGCTTTCTTGGTTGAGCAGAGCCTGGCAAGGTGCGCACCCGGGTGGCGAGCACAGGCCGTCGGAGTTGAGGAGGTAGCCGCCGGGGCAGAGGCCGGTGTTCTCTTCCGGAGAGATTGCGCCAAAGTTCCTGATGCAGGGGCCAGCAGGGGCGTCAGCTCGAGCCCCAAACGACAAGTGCACACAGAAATTCGCGTGGAGCCCACTGCCGATGCTGGCCATTGGTCAAACCGCTGTCCCACAGCAGATTCTCTGGCGACATGCAAGTGTGATGTTCGACAGATGCAGGCGTTTTACAGCATGGAGCAAAATGAAAAGTGAGTTTTTTTAAAGTAGTTTTCAGTTATTTCAATTTTTCTTTTTTTACCTTTTTAAATTATAAAATTTAATTATATTTTTAATTAAAAATATAATCATTCAAGATGAAAGTACACGAATTGCTTTTTTATCTAAAAATAATATTTTTCGCTATAGAAAGCAATGAATTTTATTATTGAAAATATTAAAAAAGGAATTAACTCACCCTCCGTCAATGCAGAGACCCTCGGCGTTGAGCAGCAGGCTGCCAGAGCAGCCGCCATTGACGGGCGGGGTGGTGCTGCTGATTTCGCTGGCCTTGCACAGCCCCGCGATGTTGAGCAGCTGGCCAGCGGCACAGGATCCGCCGTAGCCCGGCGATGTGCCCTCAGAGCTGGCCGGCGGGTTTACGCAGACGCCCTGTGGTGCAGTCGAAGCAGGTGTGTCAGCGGGTAGGCCACACACCAGCAAATTAATGTGCAAGGGACCGGTTGCTCAGCGCCCCTTGCGTCGGCGCGGCAGCTCCCGCCGAGTCGCTGAGCCTGTTCTGTGGCGTTATCGGCTGAAGAAAGTCAATGGCGCGCCTGGTAGTTGAGCGAGGAAGCGGCGTCGCAAGTGCCGTCGGATGCGGGCTCGGCGGCGCCGGGGGCGGTGGTGTAGACGCACAGGCCCGCGACGTTGTGCAGCATGTAGGTGGCGCAGCTGCCATCGGTGTTGGCGGGGATGGCGCCGACGCCGCGGGAGTTGGCGCACCTGGTAGTCAATAGAGTCAGATCACCAATTGGCTATCTGCAAAGGGGGAGATCTTATCTTTCACATGCGTTTGGGCCTGCTGTGTGAGGGTTGGGGATGCAGGGGTAGAGGAACCTTTGCTGTTATGGATATGCATTTCGGCTTGACGGTTGCGGCCCACTTCCTCTGAAAAAAGCTTCTGAAAATTCAAGCGTAACAGCTGCAAACGAGCGGACAGTCACAGGACGGGCAGCCGATCTGGCATCAGGGTGCCGGCAGCAGGTGATAGCGTGACAGCAGCGGAAAAGACAAAAGGAGGGGAAGAGACGCACAGGCCCTGCGCATTGCGCATCAGGGTTATGGGACACTTTCCAGTGGAGGGGTCTGGCGACACGGCACTGGTTGGCCTGCGGCACAGCAGCAGCAGCGCACTCAAGCAAGTACCACAGAAGCAGATGGACTGTGCATGCACAAAACGGGCCACATACACCAGCATTCTGGACGACGGCAAAAGCTGGCGGCGACGATGTGGCATGCAGCAGGCTGCCGGCATGCGCATGGTGCTGGCAAGAGGATATGAAGGTCGCAGGGGGGACAACGTGGGCGTGATGGAGGGCTCCACTCACTCACCCGGCGGTCGCGCACAGCTGCACAGCGTTCAGCAGCAGGGGGGCATCGCAGAGTCCGGTCGACTGATTGGGCGGCACCGCACCCGATAACCTGCAGCGCATCCGAGGAGTCGTCAGTGCAGTCGCCAGTGCAGTTCACGACCTCAGGCAAAAGCAGGTTCTGGCACTATGGCCTCGAGCACAGCTGCGGCTGCGGGTCTGCGCAAGCCCAGTGGCAATGAATGCATCAATACCATTCACATGCATTCAACCAGATAGATTCAAGACATGGAGCAAGAGCATCGAATACACCGCATCGGGAGCTCAGCTCACCCGGCATCTGTGCAGAGGCGCAGAGCGTTGAGCTTGAAGTTGGCGGGGCAGGCGCCGGTTATGAGCGGCACTGGCACAGCTCCAGTGTACCTGTCACGACGTCAGCACAAGCTGTGGTCAGCCAAGTACTGGACATGCACCTTGCAGGTGGCCTTTGAGTGACGAGGGGACCGCCTGCACTCGCCAACGAGGGCCGTGCAAGTGCGATTGACTGCACGCCTCAGTTTGCGGACCAGCGCGCAGTGCGAAGGGGGGGAAGACTGGGGGAACACGAGGCAATGATCAGGGGGAAGAGGCGCGCACCGCGGGTCGATGCATAGGCCCTGCGAGTCGAGCAGCCCGGTGGCGCAGGCGCCGCTGCCGAGCGGCGCCACAGAGCCTGCAGACGGCGTCACGCACAGCTTGAAGGCGTTGAGGACCTGGCCGGCGGCGCAGCTGCCGGCGTAGCCGGGGGCCGAGCCGACAGCGGCCGCCGGTGGCAGCACGCACACGCCGTCGCGGTTCAGGAAGCCGGCGGCGCACAGGCCGCTGGCCGCGTCGGGCGGCGAGCCGGCGACGCCGACGGCGTTGAGGCACAGGCCGGCGAAGGTGGCGGTGAGGCCGGGGGCGCAGCTGCCGTCGGGCCGGGCGGCGACGGCCTCGGTGTCGAGGGGGTCGCCGCACAGCAGGGCCGTGTTCAGCAGGAGGGCGCCGGCGCAGCCGCCGGTGCCGGGCTGGACTGGACTCGCATTGGCGGGCCTGCGCATCAGCGGTGTCACGAAGTTCAACAACTCATACTCGGTCCAGGGCAGCCGCCAACGCCGGGAAAGACCGCCAGCGCGTCGGTCCCCCTCGTTTGTATGTCAAGATTCACCAGCATTCACCAACATCTACAACTATTCGAGACTATGCTAAACCAGCTGGACCTTTCGTTACATCGGGTGGGTCTCTGACGATGTGGGCGCATAGGCCAGGGAAACAACCACCGCAGGGTGTTTACAAGCCTGGGTGGTGAATCGACGCCGCACCAACCTGAGCCATGCAGTCACGAAATGGCACGATGTGCAGACATTCTCTGCACATTATGTCATTGGGCACTGGGTGGGTTGAGGACCTCACCCGCGGCTGCTGCAGAGGCCGGCGTTGTTGAGCAGGAGTGGAGAGTCGCAGAGGCCGGTCGACTGGTTGGGCACCACCGAGCCCGATTGCCTGCGCGTAGCGGCTGTGACGCAGTGGGCACGTGCTTGCACCCCAACAGAGGGTGCGTCGCAGTGGGTGGTGAGACCATGGGGCAGTGACATCACGGCAGCGGCAAGGCGAGCGGGGCTGACCGCGCGCGGCGCTCGCAGGTTACGGCTCCAGCAGAGGGGGGACGCAGCACAGCTGAGAGTGCGACACGCACCCGGGCTCAGCGCACAGGCGCAGGAAGTTGAAGAGGCGGCTGCCGGCGCAGGTGCCGGTAAGGAGGTCCGGCGAGGTGGCGTTCGTGAAGCTGCAGTTCGGCAACGTGTCCACGGGTAACTGTGTCAGGCTGGTGGACAATGAAGCTCCACTACCGTAGTGCATGAAGGAAGTTGTAAGGTAGTTGTAAGGAAGATGTATGCTGGGCAGCATAGGTCGTGGGCAACACGTTTGTTGTGTGCGCCCTCTAGTGCATGGCAGCATGCTCTCTGGCAGGCAATGGATTCGAGGCAGCAGTTACCTGGCAGAGACGCAGACTGCCTGCGCGTTGAGGATCGTGTCCCCGGCGCAGCCGGTGAAGCTGATCGGCGATGTGGCGCCAGACACTGTGCTGGACACACACAGGCCGAAGCTGTTGTGCAGGGCAAAGCCAGTGCAGGGCTGGCCATAGCCGGGTGAAGCGCCGAGGGCGGGACTCGGCGGCGTGACGCACACGCCGTCGAAGTTGAGCACGCCGATTTCGCAGGCGCCGGTGGTCGCGTCGGGGGCGGCCACGCCGATGGCGGAGCCGTCGAAGCAGAGCCCCGTGTAGGTGGGGACGTGGCCGGCGGGGCAGCTGCCGTCGGAAAAGGCGGCGACGGCGCCGGTGGCGAGCGGGTCAGCGCACAGCAGCGCGGTGCTGAGCAGCTTTCCGCCGGGGCAGGTACCGTCGGCAGGGTTGGGCGAGACGGCATTGGACGGCCTGCTCGCAAATAACCGAGGAGCTTTGGAATCAGGACTCAGTAACACGTAGATATGGGGGTTTAGGGTTTAGGGAGTCAGGCCGGTGGCCGACTCGCTGTGGCGTAGTCTCTTGCGATGGTGCTAGCTGGCGCTGGTTAAGATGCAGCAGAGGTGGCTGCGACACAGAGCACGCCAGACAGGAGCGCATTCTGACCAAGACTGACACAAGGAAGACTGACACAAGAAAGGGGCAAGAACTTGGAGGACTTTGCTGAAAGTTGAAAGTTTGACGCCGTCTGCGCCTAGAAGGACTTTGCACAGATACAGTCATGCATGCTGAGCTGCGACATGCGAGATGAGGAGCTGCTGGAGCAGAATTGCCTGCTCACCCTGGCTCAGAGCAGAGCCCGACGTAGTTCTCGATGGCGATTCCATTGCACAGCCCGGTCCCCGCAGTTGGCGAGACCGATACGCTGTACCTGCACATAGGACAGGTCAGACCATCGAAAAAGCCGTTCCAGGCACGAATACATGGTGTTTATGCACGCGTCAGCGCAGGTCCCACAGCAGCATTCATAGGGTTCTCGGCATGACCGACCTGGCAGCCGTTCCACACACAGGCACATCGAAAAGGCATCGAGAAGCCAATGAAATGGCGCCGCACCCGGGATCGGCGCAAAGCGCATCAGTGTTGAGGAGGCGGACGCCGCTGCACTCTCCGACAGCGTTGGGAGCGATGGCGCCAGTGTTCCTGGAAGCAGATGAGAAACCCCTCGGTGATCACCAGCACCTTCTTGTTTGCAGCTGTGCAGTGACAGAGCAGTAGCAACATCATCCTCCAGGACAATGGAGCTGCTGCATAAAGCCCGGCTGCAGGACCAAATGCGACCAGCTAAAATGGCGACTGGCTGCTTCTGAACTGGCGATAGAGCAGCACTCTCTGGCAGAAACACAACGGTAGGCTGCGTCTGCCCTGCAGCGTGTCAGGCGTGTAGTCGCAAGCAGGTCTTTCGGTCGGCAACCGGCTGATGCAGTGCTGCCTGTGAAAGGGCACATAGGAAATCGCCGCACCTGGGGTCCACGCACTGCTGGTTGGCGTTGACAAGCAGACCGGAAGCACAGGTGATGGGCGGCGGCGGCGCCGGTGGCGAGGGAGGCGGCTGCGGCGGCGGGGCAGAAGGCGGGGAGGGCGGCGGCCGTGGCGGCGGCAAAGGCGGGTGCGGCAGCGGTGGGCCGTACGCTTGCATCGGCGGTGGCGAGGACACCTCCGTCGTCGGCGCTGCAGTCGGAGATGCTGTCGGCACAGCGGTAGGCGCTTCAGTCGGCGCTGCTGTCGGCACGGCGTTCGGGGCTGACGTGGGCGCCTCGGTGGGCGACGCAGTGGGGACTTCAGTCGGCGTGGCGGTCGGGGCCTCGGTGGGGGCGGCCGTCGGCGCGGCGGCGGGCGGCGGGGCCAGCGCCAGCTCGGACTCTAGCGTCAGACCGGAGATGACAAACTGCAGGGTTGCGGCGGTGATCGCTCCGCGATTGCCGGGCAGCGGCAGCACTGACGGTGTGAAGGTGACGGAGGAGACGCCGTTGAATGTCGAGTAGACGAGCGTCGGGCCCTGCCCCGCAGCCAGGTCGAAGGTCTGCGCAGGAGGTAAGGGAACACCTCAGACTGGCAGAGATCAGAATCGATCGCGTTCCCTCTGAAGCCTTCCCGAACTGGAAGCGGGCTTGACGCACAAACCCATGAAAATCCTGTGCTGAGCATATCTCACAGTTACTTTGTGCAAAGGGGACCGAATGCAGGATCTTGTCCCATCCGACATGGACAGATTAAACAGCATCACTTTGGGCTAGGTGGTGTGCGCTTGTACACATAGCTGCGAATTGCAGCATTGAGGATTTGCAGCTTATAGCTTTTTTTATTTTATTAGCAAAGCAACAGCTCGTCGGCATCATACTTTCGAGTGGACAACGCTGTCCTGCCCATGTCATTGAGATCTCCCGACATGCATCAAGATGTGGCAGGGTTTAGGGATTGGGGTTTAGGGCGCGCGCCTGGTCGGGGAACAGCGCCGGCGCGCAGCTGACTGTGACGCGGACGCCGGCGGGCGAAGTCGGGTTTGCGATGGAGAAGCTGACCAGGCGAAAACCGTCTCCGTCAGCGCGAGTCAGCGTCGCGGGTGCGCCGGCGTCGTTGACGATCACCTGCGCAGCGCGGCAGAGATCGCTGCAGTTATGATGCCTGAAAGAGGAATGCACAACAGAAAAAAACAACAGAAAACGCCTGCCGCAAGCCGCTCCCGCATGGGCGGTCCAGGGAAGGCGGCGTGTGGCGTGTTGCAAACAATCAACATCGCCACTGCAGAATGTGTACACCACACGTTTCGAACCCTGCACCAGAGTTCATGAGGCTGCAAGCAGGTGGGTGCCGCGGTCACCTTGCCGCCGTCAGCACTGGCGTTTGCAAAGGCGCCTGTGGGCGTCTGCGCCACAAAGTTGCTGAACGTCAGGCCGGGGATGCCGCTGGTGCCGACCGGGGGCGTGGTGTTGTCGGGCACGCTGGTGAAGTTGACGACGATGGGCGTATTGATGGGAGCGGTGGGCGCGGCGGTGGGGGCGGCGGTGGGGGCGGCGGTCGGCGCGGCGGTCGGTGCGGCCGTCGGCGTGGCCGTCGGCTTGGCTGTGGGCTTGGCCGTCGGCTTGGCCGTCGGCTTGGCCGTCGGGTTGGCAGTCGGCTTCATTGTTGGCCTTGCAGCTGCAGCCAGGACAGCAGCCGGCCGATGAGCAGTGCCCAGAAGGGTTTAGGCTTTCAGCAGGCGGGGCAACGAACAGGATGCCACGAGGTACCGGGGCGACTGCCAAGGGCGTGCGTGCAGCCAGCCGAAGCCACACCAGAGGAGTGGGGCGTCAGGTATCTCAATGCCTATGCAGCCCAGCACTCGTCCAGCACTTGTCCAGAGGAACAGAGCGTGTCACACGAGCCGGTATGAGCCGAGTCCCCAGAAGGGACGGGTGTGCAGCGAATCAAAACAAGGGAGGCCCTAAACCCTAAACCCTGGGGGGGGGGGGGGGGGGGGGGCGCGGGGGGTTGGCGGCATGAGAAGTGAAGGGTGGGCCGGACCTCTGGGTACAGTGGTTGGACCGGAAGAGAGGGGGCGAGGAAGAGGTGGATCTTGATGTA
>JAABUL010004315.1_pt1 | contig 19251 bp, 3 predicted proteins | sample 5559151 | NCBI WGS metagenome assembly JAABUL01 (sample SAMN10711876, study PRJNA513368) | rock metagenome | isolation source: Antarctica rocks | place: Antarctica: Victoria Land, Pudding Butte sud | reverse complement strand
TTTAAGACTTTTAAAGTACTTTTTAGTATATAAAAGTTTATTAGAATGTCTTAGTATTAAATATTTAAATTTTCTTATTATTAAGAGAAGAATTATTAAGTAAAGATAAGATAATAAGATAATATAAAAGGATATTTAATAATAAAAGCTTATATTACTTAAAATAGACTAACCGTATTAAGTTAGTAATCTAAACTTAAGTTAGGTACTTAACTTAAGTCTTAGTAATTTAATACTAAAAATTAAAATTAAGTATTTTAATTAATTTTAAAAGTAGGTATTAAATATTTAAGTTAATACCTAACTAAGAGTTAAGTATTAACTTCAGTAATCTAACTTAAATTACTAAGACTATTACTTATAATAGTAGGATATATATATATTATATTAATTATAGGATTAATAAAGTATTATTTAATAATATATAAAGGTAATATACTTATTAAATACTCTTTATTAGATAGCTAAGATATTTAATTAGAGATCTTTATAATCTTATAACCTTTAATTATTTAATAATTATTATCCTCTTTTTTATTATCTTCTTCCTTATTATCCTCTTCCTTTATATCTTTATCCTCTTTATTATTACTTTTATTAATAATTATTACTTTATAATTACCCCCTTCTTTATCTTTATTATTATTTATAATATAAGAAGTTTTATACTTAAACTTATTAACTTTTAGTATATTAATTACCTTATCCTCCTTAAATTATATAAGATTAGGTATAACCTAATCTTTAATATTCTTAATATTAGCGTATTATTTAATAAATTTAGAAAATATATATATAAGTTCTAGATTATCTACCTCTAATAATTCCTATAATTCTTTATAATAGAAAAATCGCTATTTAATAATATATAGGATTAGAAGGTTATATTTTATAAATATCTTATTAATATTAGGCCTAAAATTATTGAAAATAATTTAAAATTTAACTTAATTAAAAGAAAGGGATAATAATTTATTATATAATTACCTTATTAAAGGAATTAAATATAATATTATTATACTCTACTTTATTAATAAGTCTATTAAGTTTAACTACCTTAATAGCCTTTATATTTACTTTAACTTATAATTCAGCCTTAAAATACTCTATTATATAAACTTAGCTATTTTAAATAAATTATATTATTTAATTATATTATTATAAATATCCTTCTCCTTTTAACTATCCTTAACCTCCTTCTTAAATTATTACTCTGTTTTTACTTAATCCTCTTTTAAAGTTACCTTTTATACTTTAAACTCTCTAAGAATCTTTAATCTCTTAAAGACTATTATATAATTATTTTATTCCTTTATATAAAGTATCTTCCTATTTAAATCTTAATCTTTTACTCTCTTCTTATTAATAATAGACTTAGGATTTATATTATAAAAACCTTATATAATTAGAGTTTTATATTAACTTTATTTATATAATAATATATTAATATAATATAATAGACTATTAAATACTTACTTATTAATAGGATATAAGACTTAATATAATATACTAAAGTAAATAATTAAGTTATCTAAAATTAAATAAAGAAAGCTTTTAATATTAAGATATTTTAAATATTATTAAGGGTTATATAGAATTTTCTACCTTATTATATTACCTAAGATTATTAATATTATATTATAATCTTATTTAACTTATTAAATATTACTTCTATTTTTATATTATTTAACTTTCCTATTACTTAAGTAAAATCTTTAAATAACTTATTTAAATTATTATAAATAAGAGAGAATTTAGCCTTACTATTATTAATAATAGCGCGTATTAAGTAAACTAACAATATAACTTAATAATATATCTCTTATTCTAATTTTTAATAAATTAAAAGGGAGAAAGACTATTTTAATATATAGAGGACTTATAGCTCTTATAAGATATAGAGGATATGAAGAATATAAAGAATATAAAGAATATAAAGGATATAAAGGATATAAAGGATATAAAGGATATAAAGGATATAAAGGATATAAGTTATATTATAAATATATTAATAAGCCTAAAATAAAGACTATATTAATAATATATAGAAATAATATATAAAAATAGTACTAATTAATACTATTAAAAGGACGGACCCCTTAAGCGTATATATAAGATTAAGCTAGGAATTATAACTCTTAAATTAATTAAGAAGTAATAAATAGTATTTCCTTATAATTCCTAAGTCGCTATTTAATTATTTAATATATAAAATCCTTAATAATCTAGGTTACCTAGTGTTTCCTATTTAATATATTACTTTAATAGCTTTATAAGAGTTTATTAAAGCCTTTATAACCTCCTTCTTTAATAGTAAGTATATTACCTAATTATATTATTAATTATTACCTAATTATAATTAATTTCTTATTATATATAAATTTATTAGATATTTATATTAAATATATTACTCTTTAGTAAAAGGACTTATAACTTATAAAGTCCCTTATAAAGAATATAACTATTCTACTATATAAATAATAAGCTAGGATATTATATAGTTTTATAAGTAGGGGAATAGGCTAGGAGAATACTATAATTTATATAATAGAAGATTATATTACCTTCTTATATTACCTTCTTATATTACCTTCTTATATATATTTTAATATCTAGTATTATACTACTTACTTAAAGTTATAATTATAAATAATATTTTTTAATTTATTTATCTTAAAACTTTTATTAATAATATTAAAAGGATTTTTATCCCCTTAAAAACCTTAATTAAGATATTCTTCCCTTTAAAAGATATCTTATAACTTAATAAGAGCTATATTTAAATCTAAATTTATAATATAATTATAATACTTAAGAAGTATTACTTATTCTATTAACTTAGATTCTAATTATATATAATCTTATATATAAACTCTTTAAATAAGATTAAAGACTTATTTAAGACTTATTAATAATATAAGATATAAAAGTATATCTTTAATTATTTATATTAAATTTAAATAAGCTAATATATTATCTTTCTAATATTATTATATAAGATCTTTTTTTATTAAATATTTAGAGTAAAAGTATTAAATTACTTTACTTTATAATAATAAATCCTAATTTAGCTATTAAAGTAAACTTCTTCTTACTCTTACTAAAGGTTATAAACTATTAATAAAGACTTATTTATATTATTATTATATATTACCTTATCTATATCTTATATTCCTTTTACTTATATTCTTAAATTAACTAATATAATCTTATAATATTTATAAAAGTACTTTATAAATTCATTCTTATATTTCTCTTTATAAGAGATTAAGTTCTTATTATTATTATTATTATTTAACTCCTCTTATTTATCTTATATCTTATATAGACCTAGCTTTATTATAAGATCTAGAATATTAATGAAATTATAAATAAGACTACTTTTATCTTCTATTTTAAAATAGTATTTTAATAGTTTTATTAAAGCTTATTTATAAGCTTTAATAATACTAATTTCTAGGAATAGCTACTTTAGTATATAGTCTCTTTTATAGTATTAAGATAATTAAAAAGAGTATTATATAATTAAAATCCTAGACAAATACCTATACTAATTATATAAGAAATTATTAAGGTATATTTATAAAGAGAATTCAATATATTATTAATTAATAAGACTATTAGTAATTTATCTTTATTAAGTCTAATTTTATTAATTTTAGGATTATTTAAATTTTCTTCTACCTATTAATTAATAATATAATATAACTAATATATATAATAAAGTATTAAGTATATAGAATTCTAATAAATTTAGATATCTTATATAGTTTTTCTAGATCTTCTATTAACGCCTTCTTATAGATTCTAAAAATAAAGTTTTTATTAAGGAGGAGAATTAATAATTATTATAAGAGCGTAAATCTATTCTAATTATAAATAGATATATTATTAATTTATATTACTTATAACCTTATTATACCTTTTTTATTATAGTAGATAGACTTATATTTCCTTAAATATCTTTAACTTATTTATCCTTTAATAAACTAAATATAATATTATTTAAAACTTTTAGATTAATAATACTAATAAAGTCTTATACTATTAAATTAAAGATATAAGTTAAGTAAGGAATTAAACTTTAAATTTTATCCTATTAAAAGTTTTATTAAATTATTACTTTTTTAAGTTTATCTTTTATTATTATTAGTATTATTTATAATAATTTTAAATAGTTTTTCTTTAATTTTATAAAAATTTAATATCTTTATTAACTTTATTATAAGATTATAACTAGAATATTAAAAATTAAGAGGTATAAATCTAATAAGATATTTATAATATTAAAAATAATTATTAATCTAATTAATTAGTACTTTTAGATAAATAACCTTTTATAGACTTAATTATATATTTAAAATAAGAGAAATATATTATAGGTATTTTAAGTCTACTTTAATTTTAATATAAATTATATTAAAATTTAATAAAATTATACTTTATAATTTAGTATAATAAATTAAGGTTAAATCTAGGTAAACTATTAATAATAGATCCTAAAATTCTAGTTAATTAATAATATAAAAGGATTAGTTTAAAGTAAGAAAGTATTTATATAAATATATATTCTACTTCTTTTATTAGAAGTTAGAAAAGAACTTAATTTAACTCTTCTTTTATTATTATCTTATAAAATTAGCTTTATATTATTATTTTATATTACTATAAATAACTTACTTAGGTTAAAGATAGCTCTAATTATATTAATAGATTAAATTATTTATATAAAGTATATTTATTTATCTTAAGATATTTATTTATATTAAATATATTTAAGTTATTAAGTACTATTAGAGAGTTATTAATCTTATTATATCTCTTATATATAATCTTTAATAATCCTTCTACTATTAAAGTTAATTAAATAAAATCTTCTTAAATATTAGCTTATTTACCTAGGATTATCTTTTTACTTTAAAGGGGATCCTTTATCTTTATATTAAACTTAGTTTTAATATTTTAATTAGTAGTAGTTTACTATTATTATACTTTAAATTAGTCTTTAATACTTAGAACCTATTTAATATATTAGTTATTTTTAGAGAATCTTAACTCTAGATACTAGTTCCTAATATACTTAATAGTATTTTATTAGATTTCTCTCTTTTTATAAAAAGTTATTTTAAATATACCCTATCTTACTTAACTAGTATACTAGCTAGGATAAATACTACTTAATATAGAATTTAATATATTAAGATATTAGATTCTAACTTAATAACTTAATTATTATTAGAACCTATTAAACTTATTATATTTAAACGAATTAATATCTTATAAATTTAAGTCTAATATAAGAGAGAAGTAATATAAAAAGGTAATATAAATATTATTAATATTAAGAAGAGAAGTAAATAACAGAATTCTAAATTTTTATAATATAGAAGTTAATTTAGGATTTTAGTACCTTAATAATTTAAGTTAAGTTAACTTAAATTACTAAGGAATTAAGAGGTTTTTAAGTTAGTACTTATAGTAGGTATTAAGTATTCAAGTTAATATTAAAAGTAGGTACTAAGTATTTAGTTAATTCTAAAAGTTAGAATCGAAACCTAACTTAATAGTTAGTCTGACTTAGAATATAAATAATTAAGATATTATAAGTATAATATAAGTATAATAACTAAGTATTATATAGTATTAAATATAAACTTAGATTATATAAAAATCTAGAGGGGGAAATTCCGATATTTGATACTATATCCAGTGCTAAGGAATCTTAAGAGTCCTGAATACGCTAAATGCAAAGACTGCGCCTGCACCTACGTCTGTAATACTCACTTTTCAGCCTTCGCAAAAGCTCGTCCCGTTCGCTGGCCTCTGGAGGCCACGGCTTTGCGACGAACAACGACACAGTTGGATAACTCCCAGCAGAACCTAACAGCAAAACATGAAGTTCGGACAGGATCTTCACCGCTGTCAGGTCATAGAATGGGCACCATTCTACATTGACTACCAGGCGTTGAAACGGAGCTACAAGGCTGCAAAAAGCGTTGTAGTAGACCAAGGAGGGGACGCAGACTTGACAAGTCTGCCTCACGTCATCTTCGCTGCTTCAGTTCTGACAGGAGCGCAGATTTTCGAGCTTCCCTGGAGCAAAACTTGTGGAAGGTACGGTCCTTCTACAAGGACAAGCATGAATCCCTTCGGCAGAGTGCCAAAGCACTACACGATTATTATGGCATCACTGCAATTACAGACTTGGACTTCGCCAGTGGGCTTGAAGTTCTAGAACTCAGAGCAGCATTCATCGAACTACGTTGTTCCTTGAAGCGACTGCTGTGGTATTGGCTCGTCAATTTTGACAAGATACTTGGCTCACTCGCCAAATTCCAAGGAGATCTCGGTATTTCCGATGCTGACCTCGCCATCCGAAACAAGTCCGTTGAGAATTCGTGTCGAATCAATGACTGGCTTGAGAGGTTGCAGCCTCGGGACCGGGGCAGTAGTCGTGGATCTACACAGACGACGTTGCTGCAACGAAAGCATCTTGATGGGAGCCTTTTCAAATCGCCTTTATATAATGTTTTCGCTGCAATCGAAAAAGATGACGCCCTTGCCCTTGATCAACAGCTGACGCGAATTCGGAGTATTTCGGAAATAGGCGGACATAGCTGGCAACATTTTCTTTTTGCCCTGCTACAAACATCGACTGTGAATGGATCGCAATGCTGTTCTGTGAGACTACTTTCGGATATCGGATCATTTCAAGATTTCGGCAACCACATTCATTGGCTCATAATCAAAATAGGACGAAGCAAAATTTTGCAGAATCAGAATACACAGGTCCAGAACCTGACTGGCACGGTAGCCCTCGGTACCACGCTTACCGAGATCATCGATGAACTCGCTCACAGCATTACGACGCTAGGGCCCAAACTAGAGAAAGCCCTCCAGAAAAAAGACTCTTTTGGAAGAGTCCCGTTGCACCACGCTGTCCAATACGATCTGCCTCAAGTCTGCCGAGAAATTCTCAAGCATATGAGAGACAATAGATTCCCAAGTCCTGCGCTCATCCCAGACTGGGAAGGACTTACGTCCTTGGACCTAGCCGTACTTCATGGACATGTCGTGGTTTTGGCCCTTTTGCTGGAGGATCACCACCGCAGGACGGAGGTCACCAGAATCGAAGATGGGCGTTTCTCACACGAAAAGGTACTTCCTGGACGACTACTTACGATTGCCCTTGGATTGGAATCTATTGCGATCATTCGTCTTTTACACAGGTCTGTAATCGATGTCAAGCACAGAGATCACAATGGTAATACAGCACTTTACCTTGCCGTACGATCAAGGAGAATAGAATACGTGACGGAGATACTCCAAGGCTGCAATGAGGTTCAAAAGGTCGATCTCGATGCGCGCGAAGTAATCTACGGTTGGACTCCTCTGATACTGGCTTCTGCCAGAGGCGATCTGGCGATTGTGGAGCTTCTACTTCAAGCAGGGGCCGATCCAACCACGCGGGATCATATTGGCTGGAGAGCAAAGGACCACGCTGCATTCAGAGGCTGGCTACCGATGGCGAAGAAGCTGACAATGTTGACTGCAAGGTACTCAGAAGATGAAGACCAAAGTGATTGCCTTCATCAGCGGAGGCGGCCCACTGTGAAAACTAGCTTTTCTGGTATTCTTCCAGAAAACCACAGTCAGACAAGTTCTCCCAATCAGAGCCAGATATATGTAAATCTTGGCGCCCTGGACACCTATAAACCGGTCACTGCGGTTGACATGAGTCCTTACGTATGGCCTGATCCCTACGATCCACAGCGCGAAGCAGACTTTCACGTTGAAATTCGGTGTGTTGGTGGGGATCGAGCTAGAAACGTTGTCCAACTGCCTATCCTCGAGGACATGGCCAATAAACCATGGCTGTTTGTGTCAGATAATCCAAAAAACTCCAAGCTAGCCTTCAACATCTACCACTCAAAGACGTCTGGGTTCCAAGGGGATCCACTTATAGGTAGCGCTGTTGCGCTACTAGACAGTCTAAAGCAAGGATTGAGCCCCGCACGCGAGAGTCTGATCAGGAACTTCACCATCCCCGTTCTTCACAAGGACACTCTTGATTTCATAGGTACGGTCACGTTCTACTTCCTGGTAATGACCCCATTCCCGCACCCAGATCCCAAGCAGGTGATCAAGCAGGAATTGTCATTTCCAAGCAGCAATAGCCTTCCAATTATTGGGCATAGAGGTACCTTAGAGCCTTCCTTCTAATTAACATGAGCCGAGCAACTCATTAGTGAATAGGAATCGGGCAGAATGACCCTGGCCGCAGACAACTACAGATTGGAGAGAATACCATCGAGGTGAATATGCAAGCAAGGGATCAATTGCATAATTACTAAATTCTGCGCAGTCGTTTCTATCAGCCAAGGATTTGGGGGCATCGTACATTGAGGTAAGAGTTTTCCATTGCATCAAAAAAATTCACACTAAGAGAGAGACATAGTTCGGTATTCGGTTCCCTGAGCAAATGCCCAGCTTGGGTGCTAACGAGTCAAGATGTTCAATTAACGAAAGATGATGTACCGGTTATATATCACGACTTTCTCATGAGCGAAACGGGAATAGATGCCCCACTGCACAATCTCAATTTGGACCAGGTAATATACAAACCCTTTTCAGCATTCTGCCTTCCAATGCTTCAATTGACATCTATAGTTCATGTTCATTAGCCATTCGCAGTCCACTGGACTGGATCTGCCATCCATGGCGGAACAAAGATACCTAGAACGGCTCGTTGACCCAGTCAGAGATGGGTACAAACAGCGCTCGCATTCTCTAAATACTTACGAACACTCGAGAGCGCGGAGTCTAATCGAGCGTATGAAGCACACATTCGAATTCAAGCTCAACGAACCCAAGGGTTTCAATACGTACAAAGGTAATATCAGGAGCGAATATATACAAGCTTCCTTCGCGACTCTAGATGATCTATTTACGAAGCTCCCCGAGTCCGTCAAATTCGACATCGAAATCAGTGAGTCATTTCTGTCCTGAACACGTATGATAGAAGACAAGGGGCCACTATAGGGCTGATTGTACTTGCGGCTTGTAGAGTACCCCATGCTATTCGAAGCCCACGATTGGGGAATGGAAACCTTTGCAGTGGAAGCGAATCATATTGTCGACATCACCCTCGATCGCGTCTACCGTCTCGCTCGTAAACGCTCTATTTTCTTCTCATCCTTCAGCCCCGAGGTCTGCATTCTCCTCTCCAAAAAGCAACATATTTATCCTGTCTTCTTTCTGACCGAATCGGGCCACATCCCCTCGTCCGACGCCCGTGCAGATAGCCTCCAAGAGGCTATCAGTTTCGCAAAAAGCTGGTGCCTAGCGGGCGTTATCGCCCGGTCTGAACCACTAGTTGTGAGTCCGCAGCTCATCGGATATGTACAGGATAATGGACTCTTGTGTGTTTCTTGGGGGGGGTTGAACGACGTGCCTGAAGACGCCAAGGTAATATCAGCCCCTTGATAGCCATGATTGATGAGCTGCCCAATATGACTGATAACTAACATGGAAGACTGGCTCTAGACTCAAGCGAACGCAGGCCTGGACGCTATCATCACCAACAGCGTCAACTTGATCTCGCGGACACTCAACGAGGCACAAGTTACCTCCTTAGGAAGCGGACGGTCACTGTCCACATAGCCAACCTATGTTGCGGAGACCTTGGACGTATCTTGACGTAGTAGATTGTGATTGAACAATTTATAGGAAGTGTGAATCTAATTAACTTTAACCTACGTATACGGAGGATGACACCAAAGGTCCTCATTCGTGTAGCATCTAGGCCTATTCACTGAATACCCTCATTTCGTCAATTCTACCCCTTCGTGATTGCGCCCCGCCGGGATCTATATTAGGGGGTTGGGTCCGGGCGTGGTAGCCGCAGTTCGCAGCAGCGCTACCACCGGGCCGGTTATAGGTGGGCTGCAGAGAACCCTAGGCGCCGATTACGGCCCGGCCCACATCAATTACTCGTAGCTATACAACAGTAGCAAATTGGGGCTTCTTGGAGACTAAAGTAGAAGGCTCTGGCATGGCTGACAAGGCTTGGCATGAGATTGTGGCTGAGCTCCACTTGGTGGCTGGAGAAGAAATAGACCGCACGACTGGATACCTAAAGACCCGGATTTTGTAATCGGGTAACAAAACTTCAAACTTCACTAATCGTTAACAGATTATGGCACCTCAAATTATAAAAAGACTGCTCAACAGCTCGACTATTGATGAACAAATCCACGCGTAACGGATTGGACCGGGCGACATCTTTTCCCTCTTGTAACTTGTCGGAGGTGATATCATGCAGCAAGCCATCGCCCAACAGGCTGGAGATCCTTACTTGCCAAAGCCAGTCGTCCTCTCCTTCGGGTGGGTCGGGTACGCTATCATAAGCTTTCTGTCTGCAGGGAAACAATCTCTTGATGCCCTCGTTGCCCGATTTGTCTTGCGTAGTCATCAGCACAGCTCTTGATTATGCGCCAACCAACCAATCGTGGATCTTGGGTCGAACTCTCCGCGATTTTAAGCTATCGTGAATGACTTAGGATGCCAGAGATGGTCTAGCAGCCTTGCTAAGGAGACTGGGTAAGCCTAAGGCTAGTCTTTGTATATCCGTGTAAGAACCTATGATCGGCACTTAACCTAAGGTACCCTAGCGAAACTAGGTCTAGTAGTCTAGCTATTTTGTTATACTAGTACTTTATATTTAATCCTATTAGCCCTAAACTTAGTAGGATCTTTAAAGAAGTATATAAGGTAATAATAATATAATATAAAGTATATATAATAGTAAGGTTATATAATAGTAATACTATGAAATACTATATCTTAAGTATAATTAGTTAGTAAACCGGGCCACTTCGCTAGAGACTACTAGTTAAAGAATATAGTACCGCGACCGCAGTTAAATATATTAAGAAGAGTTCCGTATAATAAACCTTCTAAGGATCTAGAGAACTACGACTTAACCTACGAGTAGGTAGAGGTAGAAAAACTACTAAAGGAAGTTATAAAAGGAGAACGCTCTTTTAAATTCGTACGAAAAGTGTACTAATTCATTAAGAATCTAAAAGATTATAGAATATCACCCTAGGATATTAATATAAGAACCACGAGGTATCTTATCCTAGTAGAATAAGAGGACTTAGAACTTAAGGAAATTCTAAAGGACCTAGTTATTAGTATTTAGATAGAGGTAGATTAATTATAATAATAACTCTAAGATATTCAAGATAAGAAGATAGAATAAGAATCTTTAGATAATAGCGAGGTTCTAGAGTATAGCTTAGAATATAGATAAGAAAGTTAAGAGAGCTTAGAAGAAGAAGCGCTACGCTATAAACTTAGTAAGGATACTCCGAATAACTCTCCATCTTATATCACCGCATTACAAGGATTAAATAAAGAAAAACACTTAGAGAAAACGTATTATAAAGAAAAGCTTTACGTTAAAGACTATCGATTTAACTTAGTATACCTAGAATACGGTGTCATGTATTAGATAGCCTACGCTGACGACTACTACAAGTACTACTCCTAAGTTCGGATGGAACTAGGAAGGTAGGTAGTAGGTGCGTCTTATAAACGGATGATCTAGAAAGATTATATAAGTGATAGTTATAACTAGTACTTAGCTAGTAAATAATATAACTTGTAGTTTCCAGGATCTACCGCAGACTAGTATGATAGTATGAAGAAGTAACTAATATATAGCCTAAATAAAGAATATTACTACTTGTTAAAGTAGTATACTTGTATGTATAATAGATACTAGAAATATATAGAAATCAAAGCGATATACGGTTTTCTCCTTAAACAGGGAAAAGAGTAATCTCTTATATCACGGGGAGATATAAGTAGATTAACATACTAATCCTAAAGCAATTCCTGTATACTACTTAGTACGATATATATATAAATATACTAGTACTAATTAATAGTTAACGAACTATTACTATAATAGATTCTAGAGTAACTAGTAACTTTACTTCTTAAGATTTAGTACAGTTACTAGGCCTACTAACTTAAAGGAAGAAAGAATAGTATAACTTATAGATAGCCGACAGGTTAACGCTATTAATAGGAAGGATAGACGAGGAGATATACTCGCTACCTATAATAATTCAACGCTATTATAAGGAACTAACCTTTAATATAGTTAGGATAGCTACTTATTATATTATTTTAGAAATGCCTTAGTTAAAGAAGTATAACCTAGTAATAGACTAGAAGAAAGGAGTACTTATATTTATGAATACTAGAGACGTTACTAGTATATAACCTATACGCCGATAGTAGATAGCGATAGATAAGAAATAGAATCAAAGACCGGTTAAAGCCTATATTACTTTAGTTTCAAATAAGGACGACCTTACACGAGGGTCTAACTTGGTATATACTAGTAAGGGTTAGCAGGGTAAATAAGCTAGAGTTAGTAGGGGAAAAGACGAACCTCCTAATATCCTTTCAAAGTATAGAAAGTATGTAGCTCTATTTAAGGAAGAGTTAATAGTAAAAGTGTTACCTAAATACTAATCCTAGGATTATAAGATTAAACTTGAATTAGGGAAGGCCCTAACGTTTAGACTAATCTATATACTTTTAGAGAAGGAACTTAATATACTTCAGAAGTATATTAATAAGAACCTTAAAAAGGGATTTATTCAAGAATCTAAATCACTAGTAGGATATCTAATCCTCTTCGCGCTAAAGAAGGATAGAAAGCTTAGGCTATACGTTAACTATTAAAAGTTAAATAATATTACTATTAAGAACTAATATCCTTTACTAAATATTAGCGAGCTATAGGATAGACTCTCTAGGATAAAGATATTTATAAAGCTTAACTTATAAGGAGCTTATAACTTGATTAGGATAAAGGAAGGTGAAGAATAAAAGACTATATTTAGGACTCGCTATAGATATTACGAGTATCTAGTTATATTATTCGGACTTACTAACGTACTAGTAACCTACTAAGTACTTATCAATAATATAGTTCAAGCTTAGCTAGATCGATTAGCGATAGCTTATCTCGACGACATATTAATTTATTCTAGGAATAAGGAAGAGTATATTACGTATATACAGGACGTTCTCTTATACCTATCGCAGGCGGGACTTCTCCTTAAACTAGAGAAGTACGAATTTCATAAGGAATTAGTAGATTTTCTAGGATTTATAGTAAGTACTACAGGTATTTAAATAAGCCCTGAAAAGATTTAGGTAATATTAGAATAGCTTATACTATATAATATCAAGTTAGTATAGAGTTTCTTAGGATTTACTAACTTCAATCAACGATTTATTAAAGGGTATTCAAAGAAGGTACTCCTACTTATAGATATCACGAAGAAGGAAACTGGATTTTAGTAGAGACTAACCTAAAGGTAATTATTTAAAACGCTTAAGTAAGCCTGTATAGATTTACTAGTACTCTGTACCTTTCAGGCCGGTGAACTAGTACGTATTAAAACAGATACCTTGGATCTTATAATTAATACTTGTTTATACTAATAGCGAGATGATAAGTAATACCTAATAGCCTACTACTTACGTAAGATGTTAGGAGCTAAATAGAACTATAATATCTATGATAAGGAATTACTTGTAATAATATATATACTTCAGAATTAGAGGATATATACTAAGAGTTATTTAGAACTTACTATTTTCATAGATTATAAGAACCTCCTTAACTTTATAATAATAAAGGAGTTAAATTAAAGATAGGTCTATTAGTTAGAATTACTAGGATAGTTTAAGTTTAAGATACTATATACCCCTAGTAAAGATAATAGCTAAGTAGACGCCTTAAGTAGGCGAGCTAACTATATAGAATCTAAAGATATTACAGAAAAGCTAATTCTTAAATAAGAAAAGAATAGATTACTAGTACTAATATAGAGTTTAGTAGCTACTACGCGAGTTACGGTCTAGGATATATCTATAATCCTAAGGGAAAGTTATATTAATAGTAATCTAGCTATAACGCTACGGAATTAATAACTAGGATAAGAACTACTTTAATATAGGGGAAAGGTTTACTTACCTAAAGGATATATTAAAGAAGTAATCTAGGATTACTACGATAATCTATTAATAGGATATCCGGAAGTATCTAAGATAATAAAACTCCTCTAACGAACGTATACGGTACTACGACTACGTGCGCACGTTAAGAAATACATTAAAGAATGTATTTATTATTAGTAGAACAAGTCTGTACGCTATACTAAATACGGGTAAATATAATTTACATTAGTTCTAGATACATTATAGAAGGATGTTATAATAGACTTTATTATTAAACTACTAAAATTGAAGGATCTAGTTACGAAGGATATCTTTAACTCGATTATAGTAATTATTAATAAGTTAATAAAGTACGCTATTATAATTTCTTATAAAGAAACTTATAAAGTAGATTAGCTAGGATATATACTTCTTAATAAGCTAATAAGGGATTATAGTATACCTAAATCTATTATATTAGATAGGAATAGACTCTTTATATCTTATTATTAGAAGACGCTAATTACTATAATTAGAACTAAGTTATAAATATTAACCGCCTACTATTTAGAGATAGATAGTTAGATAGAGCGTACGAACTAAATAATAGAGGTATACCTAAGATACTACGTTAATTATAAATAGAATAATTAGGTATTATTACTTCTAATAGTATAATTAGTATTCAATAATAAAAGGTTAGATACTACGTAACTCTTACTATTCTTTATAAATTATAGACGACATGCTAACCTATTTCTAGAACTATGATAGGGTTTAAGAGTAGAAAAGGTAATGGTATTAGTATCTAATATGAAAAGACTATATAGTAATATATAGTAATAGATTAGTAAGGTTAATATAAAGACTTAAAGACGAGTTAATAAGAAAAGAAAAATATATCCTTAGTTAAAGAGGGGGGATAAGGTTTACCTTTATATAAAAAACCTGAAGAGTAAGAGACTAAGTAAGAAACTAGACTATAATAAAGTTAGACTATTTTTAATTAGATAATTAAAAGGGGCTATTAACTATAAATTATAATTACTACCTAACGCTAGAGTATACCTAGTATTCTATGTCTCCTTACTAGAACCAGCCGACCCTAAAATATTACTTTAAGAGGAATAGAAGTTTGAAGCTAAGACCGAAGAATACGAAGTTAAAAAGATCCTAGAGTAGAACGGTCAGGAATATCTTATCAAGTAGAAGGATTATAAGGAAATAGAAAATACCTAGGAACCTATTAAATACCTTCGGAGCTACTAGATACTTCTATGATAGTTCTACTAGGCAAGAATCCTAGGGCGTTCTAATTGAACTCGTCTTCCAGAATAAGTTACTTAGAATCAATATTAAAGAGGAAGTCTTCTAAAGAAGGACTACTAGTAATACTCTCCTTTATCTCTAGATTAGTAATATTCCGGAGCTCGCCCTTAACTAGCTCCTGCCTCTTCTTTTCTAACTAGTCTACCTCCGCCTGGAAGCGGGACTATTTTGCGAGTGCCTTACGGGCCTCTACTAACTTTTGATTTTGTTAACGCTCGAGATGAAGCTATTACTCCCCGGAGAATAGAGCTAGATTATATTAGTACCTTATACGAATATATTCCACGTACTTTATTGATTACGCTCCTACCTAATACTTCTCTAGATACTTCTAGTCCGTATAATACTTATATACCCGCATGCTTTTAAATAGATGATTAAGCTTATTAATCAGAGCTTTCCGGCGAATAGTAGATATTAATTTACGGTGACGCTATACAGGTATCAAGTATAAAGGATAGAAGGTTTCTTAGGACGAGAAATTATAGGGAGGGGACCTAGTATAACGCACGTCAGAGTATAATATAATATACTTACCTAGTATATATAGACAGGTATAGTATTACTTAATAGGCTAGAGTACTAAGTAATATTATTACTTAGTAAGCTTAGTAGCTAAGTATACTAAGTACTACTCTTAATATAAATCTTATATATCTATATAGATAGCGATGTTTCTAGTAGATAGAAGCTCCGTACTTAACTTATATTATAATTCTAGTAATCTCCTAGGTACTAAATATAATACCTTGTACTAGACCTATTTAATATAAGTCTACTTATCCTACTTCCTTAATACTCCTCTTTATAAGAATCAATCATAGGTCTACCTTATCCACGGATAGAATAAACTGTAATAATATACACCTACCTTGCCTGTAACTACGTAGATAGATATTATTATTATTATTATTATCTACTATATAACGTATCTATGTTATTATCTATGATAAGTTCTTTACCTTTAAAAGGCTTTTCTAAATATCTCTTCTATTAATTCATAAGCCTTCTAATTAGGTAGAGAGAAATCCTCTATCTTTAACTTAAATTAAGATTCTTCTAATATAATAAGTCTTTAATAAGAGATAATATTAAACGCTTTAATTTAAACTAACTATTAAGTTAGAATTTAATTCAAACTTTTAGTTTTAACTTACTAACTTAGTATCTCTTTTAAAGTTAACTTTAATACTTAACTCTTACTTAGTTAAATATTAACTTAAATACTTAATACTAACTTTTAAAATTAATCTAAATTTCTAAGAAATATTAATTTTAGTAATATATAATATCTTATTAGGTTAAGCTAGTAGGACTATTATTTTTAGTAGTCTTATTAACTTAATACTAATATTAAATAATATTTAATACTTTAATATTATTATTTATATACCTAAGATATAATATAAGTTAAATATAAAGCTCTTATATATTATAAAAGTAATACCTTTATATAAATAAAGGAATATATATTAAGACTAACTTATTTAATTATCTTAAGATACTTAACTTTTAAGCTTCTTAAGCTTCTTAAGTAATAGCTTAACTACCTAGCTCTACTTAATACTTAAGCCTACTTACTTAATTTAATATACTATTAGGCCGTAGTATATATACGCCTTATATACTATTATATAGCCTACTTAATAGACCTTTCTTATAAATACAGTATAATATTAGTATAATATTAGGTTATATCTTAGTAGATATATATTATCTAGGTACTCCCTTATATTTTCCTAAGTTTCTTAGAGATTAATTCTAATATATATATTATTTAATATATTAATATATTATAGCTTATATTAAGTCCTATTACTTAATTTTATATCTTTTATATTTCTAAAATATTAACTTAGAGTTAGTAGTACCTAGCTTTATAATTCTAATCTCTTTATCTTTCTTAAGGAAAAGGCGTAGAGTTATTATAATATTAACTTTTCCTTATAATTTATATATTAACCTTAATAATAATATAGAAGAAATCCTTTAAGATAATACTCTTAATAGATACTATTAAAGTAATAGATTATAGTATAGTATAACTACCTTAAATATTAATATTAGATATTAAAGGCTCTTTATTAATATTAAAAAAGAAAATTATTATTTAAAGAAAGAGAATAAGTTAACTACTTTAATAACTTATATTAATTTATTTTAAAATACTTAAGTTATTAGAGTCTTAATAATAAGTATAACTACTATCTTATTAATACTATTATATACTTATATATATATTCTTTACTTAGAAAAGATATATACTTATAAATATACTTTTAAAGGGGAGTATATTTATTAGTTTTATAAAGTTAATATTAAATTTGTTATATCTATTAAGTACTTTATTACGCTAAATTCTTATATAGCTTATTATATAAACTCCTTAAAAGATAATCTTAAAGCTTAATAATATTCTTATTAATAAATTTATAATCTTAATAAAATTACTTTTAAATTCTTTAAATAATTCCTTTTAAATTTAGTTATAAATCTAACTAGCTATTATCTCCTTATTTATAAAAAATAAGAGTAGGCGTATTAATAAATTAATTAAAAGGTCTTAAGTTTTAATTTTTATTTAAATGAATTAAAATTTAATTTATTACCTTTTAATAAAGAGTATATAGCCTAGTTTTTCCTTATAAAGCTTAAGATAGAGTTAAAAAATAAGATTTTAAGTATTAGAAATATTCTTAAGAAGTATAAAGAGATCTTTATTTAAATTATTATACTTAAAAATATAATAGAGCGTAGTTATTATAATAGTAACTTAAATTTATAAGGAAAGTCTTTAAATAATTTTAAATTAAAGTTATAAGGTAATAAAAAACCTTTAAAAGATTATATTTTAAAATTTAAAGGCTTAAATATAAGTAATAATAAATAATTATAATTTAAAGGAGATAAATTTAAATAGAAGGTTATAGATATTAAAGGTAATATAATAATATATTATTATTATAATAAGAAAAGTTATATCTAATTTAATTACTTTAATTATAATAAGTTATATATTTATATAAGCTCTATTAATATAATATTAATAAAAAGAGATTAGGCCTTTTAACTATCTTAAAAGTAGGATAAGAAATCTAATTAATAAAGGTAATATCCTTTATCCTTATAAAAAGATAAATAAATCTTTAAGATAATTAATATTAAATAATAATACTTTTAAACTTTAAATCTTATTTAAATTAATTTTATTAAAGTTTATAATCTAATAAGATATAAAACCTTATAATATTATCTTATTATAAATATAAGCGCTTAATAGAAGTAATATATATATTTATAAAGCCTATTAATTATATTATTAGTTAATAGATAGCTAGGATTATAAAAAGGAATATATTACTCTTTTTTATATAATAGATTAATAAGGCCTTAATATTATTTTAAGTATACTTAGCCTAAAGAATTAATATATTTTATTAAACTTAAAGATAGAATATTAATATTTTAAAGTTAATCTTAATATAATATAAATTAATAAGCCTTAATTATTTACTTAAAATATTAAGAAAGAGCTAAATATATTTATTATTATATATATTAATATAATAATAGGTAAACTTATTAATAGTAATCCTAAGATTATTAAGGAGTTTTAAGGCTTTACTAATCTTCTTTAATAATAAAACGGGTACCTTATTTATATTTAAAGAAAGTAATTATACTATTAATCTTATAAAAGGTAAGGAGCTACCTTATAAACCTTTTTATAATTTATTTGAAATTAAGTTAGTAAAATTATAATATTATCTTAAAGACTTTTTTAAAAAGGCCTTATTTATTATTTTATCTTTTTAATTAAAGTACCTATCCTCTTTATATTAAAGAAGGATAGTAAGCTATATTTATATATAAATTATAGAGATTTAAATA
>JAABUL010004314.1_pt1 | contig 19255 bp, 18 predicted proteins | sample 5559151 | NCBI WGS metagenome assembly JAABUL01 (sample SAMN10711876, study PRJNA513368) | rock metagenome | isolation source: Antarctica rocks | place: Antarctica: Victoria Land, Pudding Butte sud | reverse complement strand
TGTGGACGCGACCGGGTTTCGACATCTCCGCAAACGGACCCAAACTGGTCGAAATGCCGCGATCAGCCATCAACGCCCTGATCGGAGCAGCCTGCTATGCCGCATAGATGGCCAAAGTCGAGGTTAGCTACAGCACTGGCTTCAAGTAGAAGCGGCCAATCAGCCAACGCTAGCCGAGATGGCCGAGATTTGCGGCCTTCAAACACGGACGCTTCTTCGTCGGTTCAAACGGGCGACGGGTCTCAACCCGACCGAATACAGTCAGCGTCTTCCTGTTGGGAAGGCGCGGGAGATGCTGGAGTTCACAAACCAGCCAATTAGCCAATAGCCCTGGCGGTTGGGTACGAGGACTACGGATCGTTCAAACGGGCTTTCCAGAAAGTTGTCGGATTGTTGCCCAGCAATTATCGCCGCCGATTCGGCCTGTGCGGCTGAGAGGAACAGAAAACCGGCATAAGGGCTTTATCCGTCCAGGACGCGATAGATCGTGGCCGGATGGACGTTGAAAGTCCTGGCGACGGCACTGATGTCGCCGGGGGTCGTGGTGTAGTTGATGAGCTTGGCCGGGTCGAGCCAGATGCGCATGGCGTATTCGGAGCCGAACAACTGGTAGTCGCCGACGCCGGGGTTCGGCTGATCCGGTCCTGGACGCGTGGAGGCGATGAAGTCGCTGAGGTCGACGGAGTTGAGGTTGCCGTCGTTGGAGACGAAGCCGACGACGGCGACGAAGTTCTTGCTCGACTTGGGCGATGTCGGGGTTGGTGCCCTGCTCGAAGCTGAGTGTGATGGTGATGCTGCCGTTCTTGTTGCTGGCCGAGGAGAAGTAGAGCAGGTGGTCGATACCGCTGAGCTGCTGCTCGATGACTTGTACTACAGTGCTCTCTACGCTTTCCCGCAGGATGGCGACGATTCCGGCGAGCATGAGGACGATGGCGAGGACTAAGCGAAGACCGGCCGATCGATGAAGAAGCGCGACACGGGGGCTCTACCGGTTGGCCGGGGGCGTGATCGAGGCGGTGTCGCCGGGGACGTTTCAGCTTGACTTCGTTGGCGGTGGCCTCGCCCTTGGGGTTGTGGGTGATGCCTTGCTGCGGGGCGAGGATGCCGTTTTGGCGGATTCCCTCCTCGACTTCTTCCTGGACGAACATGCCTGGCAGCAGGAGGCCGGTCGGGTTGGGGAAAATGGCGCGGAGCGTGATGGCGCCGGTGCCCTGGTCGACGGTGACTTCGCTGAATTGCAGCTTGCCGGTCTGGTCGTAGCGGGTGCCGTCCTCGAGCAGGAGGCTGCCGGCGATCTGGTCGGCGCCGGCGCTCTTGATCTGTCCGCTGCCGAGTTCGCGCTTGAGGCGGAGGATGGGCGCGGAGCAACCTGGCGCGGGCGCTGGCCAGGCTGGCTTCGTAGGGGTTCGGGTCGATCTGCTAGAGGATTGTCCGGCGCGGACGGTGTCGCTCTCGGTGACGAGGCGCTTGAGCAGGACGCCGCCGACCTGGGGCCGGACTTCGGCGGTGCGGTAGGGCGAGGTGCGTCCGGGGAGCTCGGTGGTCAGGGGGACGGGCTGGGCGTGCAGCACGACGACGTCGACGGCGGGCTTGGGCGGCTGGGCGGCGGCCTTTTTTCGTCCTTGCAGGCCGCCAGGATGGGCGCGCAGGCGGCCAGGAGGAGGGCGCCGGCGATGCGGGCGGCGGAGGCAGGTAAGTTCACGGGCGTTGGAACTGTCGCGTTTCCTTGCTGCGGATCCGGCCGCGGCCGAGCGATGCGGAGCGTTCGGCTCGGATCGAGCGGGTGGTGGGGATGTATTTCGACAAGCCGGGCTGAGTTGGATGTGGCAGGCGGTCGTGTGGATATGGCACGCCGTCGTTTGAGGTGATGGGATGGACGAGGGCGATTTGGGCCAGGGTGGTTCGGCCGCGGGTGAGGGGAACCGTATCAGATCGAGTATCGGCTGCGGCACCGTTCGGGCCGGTATCGGTGGGTGCTGGGGCGGGCGCAGGCGGTACGTGAACAGGCGGTACGTGAACAGGCGGGGCGCGACGCGGCAGGACGGATTCGCGCTGGTATGGGACGTGCACCGATATCGACGACATGGTGGCGGCGCGCGAGATGCTGGCGCGTTCGCGCGAGGAGCTGGTGCTGGCGCGCACGGCCGAGCGCAACCAGCTTTGGCGGCTGACCACGCTGCTGGTGGTGGTGGCCGGGTCTGATACGACGATCCGGGAGGTCAATCCGGCGTGGCCGGCGCTGCTCGGCTGGTCGGAGGCGGAGCTGGTGGGGCGGTCGTATTCAGAGTTCGTGCATCCCGAGGACGCGGTGCATGCGCTGGACTGGGCGGTGCGGATCGGGCGCGGGGAGGCGGCGGACAGCCTGGAGAACCGCTACCGGTGCAAGGACGGCAGCTATCGCTGGATCGCGTGGACGGTGACGGCCGAGGCGGGCGTGCTGCATGGGGTGGGCCGCGACGTGACGGAGCAGCGGGCGCAGGCGGCGGCGCTGGCGATGGCCGAGGAGACGCTGCGGCAGTCGCAGAAGATGGAGGCGGTGGGGCAGCTGACGGGCGGGATCGCGCATGATTTCAATAACATGATGGCGGTGGTGATCGGGTCGCTGGATCTGCTGGAGCGGCGCATCGGGCTGTCGGAGCCGCGGATGCGGCGCTATGTGGATGCGGCCAAGGATGGCGCGCGGCGGGCGGCGGTGCTGACGCAGCGGCTGCTGGCATTCTCGCGGCAGCAGCCGTTGCGGCCGGAGGCGATTGACGCAAACCGGCTGGTGGCGGAGATGTCGGAGTTGATCCGCGGTTCGTTGGGCAGCGACATCCGACTTGAGACGGTGCTCGCGTCGGGGCTGTGGCGGTCGCACGCCGACCCGAACCAGCTCGAGAGCGTGCTGCTCAACTTGGCGGTCAATGCGCGCGATGCGATGCCGGAGGGCGGGCGGCTGACGATCGAGACGCAGAACGCGCATCTGGACGCGCGCTATGTGGCCGCCCATCTCGGCGTGCCGGCGGGGCAGTATGTGATGATCGCGGTGACGGACACCGGGTCGGGGATGAGCAAGGAGGTGATCGCCCGCGCGTTCGACCCGTTCTTCACGACCAAGCCGGTGGGCAAGGGGACCGGGCTCGGGCTGAGCCAGGTGTATGGTTTCGTCAAGCAATCCGGCGGGCACGTGAAGATCTACTCGGCGCCCGGCCAGGGCACGACGGTGAAGGTCTACTTGCCGCGGCTGGTGGGCGGCGAGGCGGCCGCGGAGATGCGCGGGCCGATGGCGGAGCTGCCGAACGGAGACGGCCACGAGGTGATCCTGATCGTGGAGGACGAGCCAGCGGTGCGTCAGTTCAGCATCGATGCGCTGACGGAGCTGGGGTATCGGGTGCTGGACGCGGGCCGGCCGGGCTGGAGCGTCAGACGAAGCCGGCGGCGTGGAGCAGGAGGCCGGCGGCGGCGCAGGCGAGCAGGGTGGGGATGATGCCGGCGCGGAAGCGGAGGATGGCGAGAATGGCGGCGGCGGAGAGGGCGAGGGCCCAGGGGTCGAGGCTTGCGGGCACTGGGGCGTCGAAGGCGAGGGGGCCGGCTTGGGTGCGGACGGTTTGGGCAAACCAGGTGTGCAGCGCGAACCAGACGGCGAGGTTGAGGATGACGCCGACGACGGAGGCGGTGATGGCCGAGAGGGCGCCGCTGACGCGCTTGTTGCCGCGGATGCGCTCGATGAAGGGAGCGCCGAGGAAGATCCAGAGAAAGCAGGGGGTGAAGGTGACCCAGGTGGTGAGCAGGCCGCCGAGCGTTCCGGCGAGCATTGGCGGCAGTGAGCCTGGGTCGCGGTAGGCGGCCATGAAGCCGACGAACTGGGTGACCATGATGAGGGGGCCGGGGGTGGTCTCGGCCAAGCCGAGCCCGTCGAGCATCTCGCCGGGCCGGAGCCAGTGATAATGTTCGACCGCCTGTTGGGCGACGTAGGCCAGGACGGCGTAGGCGCCGCCGAAGGTGACGACGGCCATCTGACTGAAGAACAGGGCGATGCGGCTGAAGGTGGCGTCGGGGCCGAGAGTCGCGACGAGGGCGGCGACGGGGAGGAGCCAGAGCAGCAGCCAGGCGGCGGCGGTGCGGCGGGCGGCAGCGGCGGTCGGGCGGGCGTGGGCGGGCTGGCCTTCGCCGAGCAGGCTGTCGGCGTCGGCCAGGGCGCGGTCGGATTGCTTGGCGTGGCCGCCGATCTGGAAGGCGGGGGAACCGACGCTGGTGCCGAGCCAGCCGAGCAGCCCGGCGGAGAGCACGATGAGCGGGAACGGGGCGGCGAGGAAGAAGATGGCGAGGAAGGCGGCGGCGGCGATGGCGCGCATGGTGCGGTTGCGGAGCGCGCGGGCGCCGAGGCGGATCACGGCCTGGAGCACGACGGCGAGTACCGCGGCCTTGAGGCCGAAGAACATCGCCGCGACCGGGCCGACATTGCCGAACGCCGCGTAGATGATGCTGAGGGCCATGATGCAGAGCAGGCCGGGCAGGACGAAGAGCGTGCCTGCGGCGATGCCGCCTTTCATGCCGTGCATGAGCCAGCCGAGGTAGATGGCGAGCTGCTGGGCTTCGGGGCCGGGCAGCAGGGTGCAGTAGGAGAGGGCGTGCAGGAAGCGGGCCTCGCCGATCCAGCGGCGTTCGTCGACGACGATGCGGTGCATGACGGCGATCTGGCCGGCCGGGCCGCCGAAGGAGAGGGCGGCGATCCGGGCCCAGACGCGCACGGCGTCGGCGAACGGGACGCCGTGGTCGGGGGGGATCAGGGGGGGATGGGGGAGGGGCAGGGGGGCTCAGCCGAGGGTGATGCGGTCGATCTCGGCGAGGTCGTCGGCGTCGATGGTCCAGGCCCCGGACTTGGTGCCGGCTTGGGCGTTCTGTTCGACCTGTTCGGGCTTGGTGGCGCCGGCGATGACGCTGGCGACCGGGGCGCGGGCGAGCAGCCAGCTGAAGGCGAGCGCGAGCGGGGTCTGCCCGCGGGCTTCGGCGAGGTCGATCAGGCGTTCGGATTTGAGCCAGTTCTGGTCGGTCAGGTAGCGGTCGGCCAGGCGCTGCGTCTTGGTCAGGCGGGCGTCTTCCGGCATGGTCGCGTTGCGGCGGTATTTGCCGGTGAGCAGACCGCTGGCGAGCGGGAAGTAGGGCAGCAGGCCGAGGCCATAGGCGCGCATGGCGGGCATCAGGTCGCGCTCGGCGTCGCGGACGAGGAGCGAGAATTCGTCCTGGCAGGAGACGAAGCCGGCGAGGTTGAGGGATTTGGCGGTCCATTGCGCCTCGACGACTTGCCAGGCGGGCAGGTTGGAGCAGCCGTAGTAGCGGATCTTGCCGGCGCGGGAGAGATCCTCGAGGGCGCGGAGGGTTTCCTCGATCGGGGTGTTCGGGTCGGGGCGGTGGAGCTGGTAGAGGTCGATCCAGTCGGTCTTGAGGCGCTTGAGGCTGGCCTCGACGGCGGCGAAGACGTAGCGGCGGGAGCCACCCTGGCTGTGGCCGGTATCGTCCATGGGCAGGCCGAACTTGGTGGCCAGGACGATGCGCTTTCGGGCGTCACCGAGGACCTCGCCCATGCAGGTTTCCGAGCCGCCGCGCTCGCCGTAGGCGTCGGCGGTGTCGAACAGGGTGATGCCGACGTCGAGGGCCTTGTGGATGACGGCGCGGGTGGCGTCGAGGTCGATGCGGCCGCCGAAATTGTTGCACCCGAGGCCGATGGCGGAGACGCGCAGGCCGGAGCGGCCGAGGTTACGGATGTCCATTGGGGTGCTCCTGTGGGGGCTGGTGCGCGCGGCGGAACAGCACGGTGAGATTGTCGGCGGGCATGGCGACGACGGTGGGCGGGCCGAAGCCGGCGGTGGCGGCCAGGGCGGCGACGGTCTCGAGGGAGCGGAGGCCCCATTCGGGGTTGCGGCTTCGGAGATCGGCGTCGAAGGCAGCGTTGCCGGGCTCGATCGGGTGGGCGTCGCGGCGGAAGGGGCCGTAGAGGGCGAGCAGGCCGCCGGGCTGCAGGGCGCGGGCGGCGCCGGCGACGAGGCCCTCGGTGGCGGCCCAGGGGGCGATGTGGATCATGTTGATGCAGAGGATGACGTCGGCCTGGGCGACGGGCCAGGGAATGCTGGCGGCGTCCAGCGGGAGGGCGGGGCGGACGTTGGCCAGGCCGGCGGTCCAGGCGTCGATGCTGGCGCGTCGGTCGGGATCCGGGTCGGTGGGTTGGAAGCTGAGGGCGGGGGTGGCGGCGGCGAAGTGGGCGACGTGTTCGCCGGTGCCGCTGGCGATCTCGAGGACGCTGCCGGCTGGGGGCAAATGGGGCTGCAGCGCCTCGAGGATCGGGCCGCGGTTGCGCAGGGCGGAGGGGGCGGAGAGGCGGGGGTCGGTCAAGCGGGGGTCGCTCAACGGGTTCAGATCAGGCTGAGCAGGACGAGGACGAGGCCGATCATGGAGGTGCCCCAGACGACGCTGCGCCAGGGGGCGAGGCCGATGCCGTAGACCGGGATATAGACGAGGCGGGCCCAGAAGTAGAGGGCGGCGCCCCAGCTGGTCCAGGCGGAGGCGTGGCCGGAGATGTGCGCGAGCAGGACGGCGCCGATGAAGATGGGGAGGGTCTCGAACAGGTTGGCCTGGGCGCGGACCATGCGGGCGGCGGTGCCGGTGTAGTCCTTGGGGGCGCCGTCGCGGTTGCCGGCGGCCCATTGCATGCCGTCCTGCTGGCGCTTGAAGCCGGCGGCGATGAGGATCTGGGTGAGGGCGAGGGCGAGGGCGAGGGTCCAGGCGAGATAGCCGAGGGCTGGGGTCATGAGGATCCGATCGGAGCGGGGGCGCGGAGAAGTCTATAGCGGATTGCAGGGGCGACAGGGGGCGGGAGGCGGGCGGGTCCTGCTTTTCGCCGCGGGCGACGACGCGGAGCAGGCCGTCGGCGAGCGGGCGCTGGAGATGAGGTTGCACATGGCGGCAGGATGGTCGGCGTTTGCGGGCCGGGCAAGCCGACTCTGCGGAGAGTGGCGCCGCCGGATGTAGGCATGATAGCTCCGGACACCCTGGGGGCTCCGGGAGGGAGACGGCGGTTCGATGAGCGGGTTTCAGAGTACGGCGCGGTATATCGCTTCGCGCGATCTCGAGGTGGCGGTCAATGCGGCGGTGGCGTTGCAGCGGCCGTTGCTGGTCAAGGGGGAGCCTGGGACCGGCAAGACGGTGCTGGCGCACGAGGTCGCGGCATCGCTGGGGTTGCCGCTGGTGGAGTGGCACGTGAAGTCGACCACCAAGGCGCAGCAGGGGCTGTATGAATACGATGCGGTGTCGCGGCTGCGGGACAGCCAGCTGGGCGATCCGAAGGTGGCCGAAATCGGCAATTACATCGTGCGCGGGACGCTGTGGCGTGCGTTCGAGGCGGAGGGGCCGCAGGTCGTGCTGATCGACGAGATCGACAAGGCGGACATCGAGTTCCCGAACGACCTTCTGCTCGAGCTCGATCGGATGCAGTTCTACGTCTACGAGACGCGGCAGACGATCTCGGCGCGGCACCGGCCGGTGGTGATCATCACGTCGAACAACGAGAAGGAGTTGCCGGACGCGTTCCTGCGGCGGTGCTTCTTCCACTACATCCGCTTTCCCGACCGCGAGACGATGGAGCGGATCGTGGCGGCGCACCATCCGGGGCTGCGGGACGACCTGGTGCGCGAGGCGCTGAACGTGTTCTTCGAGGTGCGGGAGATGCCGGGGCTGAAGAAGAAGCCGGCGACGTCGGAGCTGCTGGACTGGTTACGGCTGCTGATGATCGAGGACATGCCGGCCGAGGCGCTGCGGGACCGGAGTGCGGCGATCCCGCCGCTGCACGGGGCGCTGCTGAAGACGGAGCAGGACATGCACCTGTTCGAGCGGCTGGCGTTCCTGAACCGGCGCGGGCGGTAGGGGTGTTCACCGGGTTCGTGTTCGCGCTGCGCGCGGCGGGGGTGCCGGTGTCGATCACCGAATACCTGGCGCTGCTGGGGGCGATGCGGGCGGGGGTGGCGTCGTATGCGGTGGACGATTTCTATCTCCTGAGCCGGGCGGCGCTGGTGAAGGACGAGCGGTATCTGGACCGGTTCGACCTTGTGTTCGGACAGGTGTTCCAGGGGCTCGAGGCGGTGGGCGGTGCGGCGGCGGCCGGGCCTGCGGCGCGGGCGCTGCCGGAGGAGTGGCTGCGGCGGATGGCGGAGACGCATCTGAGCCCGGAGGAGCGGGCCGAGATCGAGGCGCTGGGCGGGTTCGACACGCTGATGGAGACGCTGAAGCAGCGGTTGGCCGAGCAGGCGGGGCGGCATCAGGGGGGCAGCAAGTGGATCGGCACGGCGGGGACGTCGCCGTTCGGGGCCTATGGCTACAACCCGGAAGGGGTGCGGATCGGGCAGGAGGAGAGCCGGCATCGGCGGGCGGTGAAGGTATGGGACCGGCGGGAGTTCCGCGACCTGGACGACGGGGTCGAGCTGGGCACGCGCAACATCAAGCTGGCGTTGCGGCGGTTGCGGCGGTTCGCGCGCGCGGGCGCGGCGACCGAGCTGGACATGGCGGGGACGATCCGGGCGACGGCGCACAATGCCGGCTCGCTCGACCTCAAGCTGGTGCCGGAGCGGCACAATGCGGTCAAGGTGTTGTTGTTCCTCGATGTCGGCGGGTCGATGGACGATCATGTGCGCGCGTCCGAGGAGCTGTTCTCGGCGGCGCGGAGCGAGTTCAAGCACCTGGCGTTCTTCTATTTCCACAACTGCCCGTATGAGTTCGTGTGGCGGCAGAACCTTCGGCGGCGGGAGACGGCGATCCCGACGGCGGAGGTGCTGCGGACCTATGGGGGGGATTACCGGGCGATTTTCGTCGGCGACGCGACGATGAGCCCCTACGAGATCATCCAGCCCGGCGGCAGCGTCGAGCATTGGAACGAGGAGCCCGGCAGCGCCTGGATGGGGCGGCTGCTGGCGCAGTGGCCGCGCTCGGCCTGGCTGAACCCGGCGCCGCAGGCGCATTGGGAGCGGACGGCATCGGTGCGGCTGCTGCGGGACATGATGGCGGGGCGGATGTTTCCGCTGACGCCGGCCGGGCTGGAGGAGATGATCCGGGCACTGGGACATTAGCCCGTTCGGAATCGCAGAGGTGTTGAGCAATGGCGGAGCGATTGGTGCCGTTCAGAGTTGTCGTACTCCACGGTGCGCATGGTGGGCCTGACACGAACTGGTTTCCTTGGCTGCATACGACGCTTGAAGCGGAGGGGATCGAAATCGTGCGCCCTCGCTTGCCTACCCCTGGAGGGCAATCTCTGTCGGCTTGGCTCGACGCCTATGATCGAGCGGTCAAACCGTTGCCTTGCGCCCCGACGATCCTCGTCGGTCATAGCCTTGGAGCTGCCTTCGCGCTCCGCTTGATCGAGCGGGCTGTTGAGCCGGTTGCCGGGCTCTTTCTGGCAGCGGGCTTCGTCGGCGCGCTTGGTCTTCCCGATTATGACGCGATCAATCATTCGTTTTTCGTCGCACCGTTCGACTGGCCGGCCATTCGCGAGCGAAAGGGGCGTGTATGCCGTTGCTGGGCAGGTGAGGATGATCGCTACGTTCCAGTGTCTCGCTCGCAAGACATCGCAACCTGCTTGGAAGCGCCACTCGACATCGTATCGGGCGGGGGGCATCTCAATAGCGAGACGGGCTTCGCGACGTTCCCGCAAATGCGAGATGCCATTCTCTCCGCCCGATCCGGTTAGTGGAAAGACCGCAAATCCATTCCGGGGTTGCGGAACCGTGCGTGCGGGTGTGAAGTTTTAGGTGTCGTCCCGGCGTTCGGCGAAGGTCGCCGGAGCTCCTATTTGCAAGAAGGCATAATCGATGGCGAAGGCTTCCACGAAGACCACAGGCGCTGAGCCCCCGGATGCGTCGGGAGAGGCGCCGCCGAAGGGTAAGGCGGTGAAGAAGCCGAAGGCCGGCAATAAGCCGAACGCGCTGCAGCAGCCGTTGCAACCGTCCGAGGAGCTGGCGGCGGTGATCGGCGCGGGGACGATGGCGCGCGGCGAAGTCGTCAGCAAGGTCTGGGTGTATATCAAGGAGCACAAGCTGCAGAGCCCGAACGATGGGCGGCAGATCGATGCGGACGAGAAGCTGCAGAAGGTGTTCGGCAAGAAGTCGGTGACGATGTTCGAGATGAACAAGTTGCTGTCGCAGCATTTGTCCACGCCGAAGTAGGCGGATTTTTCAGGCACGCGCCGTCTGTTCAGGACGGCGTGGTCTTTCCTCGAGCCTTGATGGAGCCCGTCAATGCATGAGGATGGGGCAGATCGGGATCGAGGGCCGGATGCAGCCACAGCCTGCACGGCGCTGACGCCGGCGCCGACGCGGCTCGATCGTGCGTGGCAGGTGGTGTATCGGGCGGCGTTTCCGCTTGCGCGGGTTTGGTGGCGGGTGTGGCGGCGGCCGCATGTGGGGTCGTTAGTGGCGGTGCGGGTGGGTGATTCGGTGCTGCTGGTGGCGTCGTCGTATCGGGCGGAGTGGAATTTCCCGGGCGGCGGCGTCAAGCACGGCGAGGCGCCGGAGGCGGCGGCGCGGCGCGAGTTGGCCGAGGAGGTCGGCTTAGTGGCCGGGTCGTTTGCGGGAGCGTGTTCGGTGCGCGGCGTGTGGGACGGGCGGCCGGACCATGTCCATATCTTCGAGCTGCGGCTGGATCGGGCGCCGGCGTTGCGGCTGGACAACCGTGAGATCATCGCGGCGCGGCTGTTCACGCCGGGCGAGTTGGGGCGGGTTGCTGTGACCGGGCCGGTGGCGGCGTATTTCGAGCGGGAGCGCGCCGCGGCAGGGTCGCAGGATGGATGACGCCAGTTCCCTGCTCGAGAGCTGGACTGGCCCGTTCGGGATGCCGCCGATCGACCGGATCCGCCCGTCGCATTTCGCCAATACGATGGAGACGCTGCAGCGCAGCGGCCGGGCTGCAGGCGCTGCTGGCGGCGGGCGACACGCGCGACCCGATGGCGCTGTATGTGGCGTTCCGGGGGCGGGCGCCGAGCACGGCGGCGTTGTTGCGTGATCGTCGACTCAGTGTGGCTGCTGCGCCAGGCGGTGTTCGCGCAGGAGGATGAACAGGCCGGCGCCGACGATCAGGGCCGCGCCGGCGAGGCCAGCCGGGCCTGGCACGTCGCCGAAGAAGAGCCAGCCGAGGATGTAGCCCCAGATCAGCATGGTGTATTGGAACGGCACGATGGTGACGGCCGGGCCGAGGCGGAGCGAGACGTTGACGCAGAGATTGCCGGCGAGCGAGCCGAAGCCGAGCAGGATCATGAGGGCGGCGTCGCGGGCGCCGGGCCAGACCCATCCCTCGAAGGCGGCGATGATTGCGCCGTAGAGCAGGGTGGCGAGCATCTGCTGGGCGGTGAGCACGAGGCGGGGGATGGTGGTCAGGCGGCCGGTCGCGATTAGGTATCCGGCGTAGAGCACGCTGCCGGCCAGCGCGCAGATTGCGCCAGACGAGGGGGCGGCGGTCGTGGAAGCAACCTGGGGATGCAGGGCGACGAGCACGCCGCAGAAGCCGACCAGGACGGCGGTCCAGCGGCGCCAGCCGACGCGCTCGCCGAGGAACAGGGCTGAGAGGGCGACGACCCAGATGGGTGCGGCCTGGTAGTAGGTGAGGACGCCGGCCAGCGGCAGGGTGATGAGGGCCCAGAAGAACAGCGAGGCCTCGGCCGGGGAAAGGGCAAAGCGGATCAGCTGCAGCGGCACCTGTTCGTGGCGGACCAGCAGCGGCAGGCGGGAGCGGAGGAGCAGGGGCAGCAGCACGGCCAGCCCGACGAGGCCGCGCACGACCATCAGTTCGCCGACCGGGTAGAGGCCGACCAGCATCTTGCCGAGGCTGTCGTTGGCGGCGAACAGGAAGACGCCGGCGGACATGAAGCCGATGCCGCCGAGCACGTTGATGGGTGGCCGATGCATGGAGGCGGACATGGGGCCGGGTAACATACCGGGGGAGCGCGGTCAGCCCGGCACCGGGCTGATTTACGTCGGCATCGATGGCGGGGCCAGCAATACGCGTGCGATCCGGCTTGGGCCGGACGGGGTCGTGCGGCGGGGGGCGGTGGCGGCGCCGTCGAGCCTCACGCTGGGGGTGGAGGACGCCTGGGGGCGGGTGCTGCAGGCGTTGCAGGCGGTCGGGGTGGAGGCCTCGCAGTATGGGCGGACGCATCTGGCTTGCGCGTTGGCGGGGACGCGGCGGGCGGCGGGGCGGGCGGCGTTCCTGGCGATGGCGCCGGGGTTCGCGTCGCTGGCGTTGTGCACGGATGGGCATGCGACGGTGCTGGGCGCGCATGGGGGCGGGGCGGGGGCGGCGGTGTCGATCGGGACGGGGATCGTCGGCAATTGCGTGACCGCGGAGGGGGTGGCGCGGCAGGTGGGCGGCTGGGGGTTTCCGGTGCGCGACGAGGCGAGCGGGGCGTGGCTGGGGCGGCTGGTGCTGGCGGAGGCGCTGCAGGTGCTCGACGGGTACGATGTGGTGGGGACGGGGTTGCATCGGGCGGTGCTGGCGTTGGCCGGGCCGTCGGCGGAGCGGTTGGCGGACTGGATCTATCAGGCGCCGTCGACCCGGTATGCGACGCTGGCGCCGCTGGTGGTCGAGGCGGCGGCGGCGGCGGATGCGGCGGGGGTAAGGCTGCTGCGGCAGGCGGCGGGCGAGGTGGAGCGGCTGGTCGCGGCGCTCGATCCTGCGGGGTCGCTGGCGCTGTGCTTCGGGGGCAGCCTGGCGGGGCCGGTTCTGGCGCATATGGATGTGCGGGTGACGGGGCGGGTGCAGCCGGGGCGGGGGGATGCTTGCGACGGGGCGCTGTTGCTGGCGCGGGGCATGGCGGGCAGCGATCTTCCAGCTTGATCCGTTGTCAGCGTCCGGGGTTGGCCGCATCCTCGTGCTGCGAACGGTGGAGTGCACGGGATGCGGCTGTTGGGGGCGTTGCTGGCGCTGGTGCCGATCGGGGTTGCGCAGGCGCAGCCGGTTCCGACGCTGCGGGTCGGCATGCAGGACGAGCCGGACGTGCTCGACCCGGCGCGCGGCGGGACGTTCGCCGGGCGGCTGGTGTTCGCGTCGGCGTGCGATAAGCTGATCGATGTCGATCCGAAGCTCGCCTTCGTGCCGCAGCTGGCCACGGGGTGGCGGTGGTCGGACGACGCGTTGACGTTGACGCTGACGCTGCGGCCGGGGGTGATGTTCCAGGACGGGACGGCGATGGACGCCGAGGCGGTGCGGGCCAATCTGGAGCGCTACCGCGGTGCCGCCAACAGCGTCCGCAAGGCGGAGCTGAAGGCGGTGGTCGAGATTACCGTGGTCGACAAGCTGACCGTGGCGGTGCGTCTCAGCCAACCCTATGCGCCGTTGCTGGCGGTGTTGGCGGATCGGGCCGGAATGATGATGTCGCCGGCCGCGTTCGCCGAGGGCCGGACGCCGGACGTGCCGGTGTGCGCAGGCCCGTTCCGGGTGGTGGAGCGGGTGGCGCAGGACCGGATCGTGCTCGACCGGTTCGAGGGTTATTGGAATGCGCCAGCGATCCATGTCGACCGGATCGTCTACCGGCCGATCCGGGACAGCACGGTGCGGCTGATCAACCTGCAGACGGGGCAGCTCGACCTGCTGGAGGAGTTGTCGCCGTCGGACGTGGCGGCGGTGAAGGCGGATCCGCGGCTGCGGTTCGATCAGGCGACGTCACTTGGTTACGAAGCCATTTCGATCAATGTCGGCCATGGTGCGGGCGCAAAGACGCCGTTGGGCACGCATCCGGCGGTGCGGGAGGCGCTCGAACTGGCGCTGGACCGCGGGGTGATCAACCAGGTGGTGATGGAAGGGCAGTATCTGCCAGCGAACCAGGCGGAATTGCCGGGCTCGGCCTATTGGAACCCGGAGCGGCCGATCCCGGCGCGCGACGTGGCCCGGGCGCGGGCGTTGCTGACGCAGGCGGGGTTCGACCGGGTCGGGTTTACGCTCACGGTCACCAACACGCCGCGGGAGACGCAGTTGGCGGAGGTGATCCAGTCGATGGTGGCCGAGGCCGGGTTCGACATGACGATCCGGGCGCTGGATGTATCAGCGCTGATCGCGGAGATGAATGCGGGGAGCTACAACGCGTCGGTGGTGGTGTGGAGCGGGCGGGCGGATCCGGATTCGAACATCTCGCTGTTCCTGGCCTGCGACGGGTTCCAGAACTGGGGCAAGTATTGCGATCCGGCGTTCGATGCGTTGCTGGGGCGGGCGCGGGCGAGCACCGATGCGGCGGAGCGGCAGTCGCTGTATCGGCAGGTGGCCGCGCAGTATTTGCGCGACCGGCCGAACATCGTGTTGTTCCATATGAGCTGGCTGTTTGCGGCGAGCCCAAAGTTGCAGGGGTTCGTGGCGACGCCGGATGGATTGATCCGGCCGCAGGGGTTGCGGTTGGAGTAGCCGCCGTCAGTATTGCACCCCGCGGGTCAGGGCGCCGTCGACGACGAGGTTGGTGCCGGTGATGAAGCTGGCGGCGGGGCTGGCGAGGAAGACGACGCCGCGGGCGATCTCGTCGGGGTGGGCCATACGGCCGGTGGGGTTCAGGGCGAGGGCTTGTTTGTAGAGTTCGGGGTTGGCGGTCTCGATCTTTTCCCAGACGCCGCCGGGGAAGTAGGTGTTGCCGGGGGAGAGCGCGTTGACGCGGATGCCCTTGCCGGCGAGTTGGTGGGAGAGGCCCTTGGCATAGTGGATGAGCGCCGCCTTGAACACGCCGTAGGGCCCGGCGGCGAAGTCGATCTCTCGGCCGGAGACCGACGAGATCACGACGATGGAGGCGGCCTTGGAGCGTTCGAGGGCGGGCATGGCGGCTTCGACGGCGCGGACGGTGCCCATCAGGTCGGTGTTGAACCCGGCGTGCCAGGAGGCTTCGTCGGCGGCGATGGCCAGGGCGGAGACGTTGGCGACGACGATGTCGAGGCCGCCGAGTTCGTGGGCGGCGTCGGTCACCCAGCGGGTCAGGGCGGGGCCGTCGGCGACGTCGAGGGCGCGGCCGGTGGCTTTGACGCCGGTGGCGCGGATTGCTGCGACGGTGGCGGCGACTTCGGCTTCGTTGCGGGCGCAGAGGGCGATGTCGGCGCCCTCGGCGGCGAGCAGGTCGACCACGGCGCGGCCGATGCCCTTGGTGCCGCCGGTGACGAGGGCTTTGAGGCCTTTCAGTCCTAGGTCCATTTTCCGTTCCTCACATGGTTTTCCAGTCTTCGGACTGCTCGAAGGCGTGGGCGGCGCGGTAGATGGTGGGTTCGTCCCAGTGCTTGGCGATCAGCATCATGGACACGGGCAGGCCGTCGGAGAGGCCGCAGGGGATCGCCATGGCGGGGTGGTGGGTGAGGTCGAAGGGGGCGGTGTTGGAGATCATGTCCAGCGCGCGGGCGACGACCTGCTCGCGGGGGGCGCCGGGTTCGGGGAGCGGGGTGGCCTTGATCGGCGTGGTGGGCATGAGCAGCAGGTCGAAGCGCTGCAGGGCCTGGTCGTAGGCGGCGCGCAGGGTGCGGACGAGGTTGGTGGCCTTGCCGTAGTAGCGGCTGCCGTGCTGGCGGCGCATGTGGGTGCCGAGCAGGGTAAACAGCTTGGTGGTCTCGCTGAGTTCGTTGGCGCGGGTGCGCCAGTTGCGATGGGCGTCCATCAGGCTGGTGACGTAGAGGTCGGGGCGGCTGATGCCGTAGCCGTCGCCATACATCATGGTCTGGGTGAGGCCCTCGACGCCGATCGGGGTCCAGAGGGCGGGGCCGAGCAGGTGCATGGGGATGGAGACGGTCTCGACGGTGGCGCCGAGGGCGGCGAGGCGGTCGGCGGCGGCGCGGACCTTTTCGTTGACGTCGGGTTCGGCGTTGGCTTGCTGGAAGCCTTGCTCGACGATGCCGATGCGCAGGCCTTGGACGCCGCCGTGTAGGGCCTCGGTGTAGAGATGGGTCTGGACGCCGTATTGGCGCGGATCGTAGCCGTCGGGGCCGGCGATGACTTCGAGCAAGAGGGCGTTGTCGGCGACGGAGTTGGTCATGGGGCCGACATGGTCGATGGTGATCTCGATGGGCATGATGCCGGTGTAGGGCACGAGGCCGTGGGTGCCCTTCATGCCGTAGATGCCGCAGAAGCTGGCGGGGATGCGGATGGAGCCGCCCTGGTCGCCGCCGAGGGCCATGTCGGCCTCGCCGCGGGCGACGACGACACCGCTGCCGGACGATGATCCGCCGGCGGAATGGCCGTGGCGGTGGGGATTGTGGACGGGGCCGGTGACGTTGGTGTGCGAGCCGCCGGAGAGGCAGAAGGCTTCGCAATGGGTCTTGCCGAGGATGGTGCCGCCGGCGTCGAGGATGCGTTCGACGACGGTGGCGTCGATGTCGGGCATGTAGCCTTCGAGGGTGGCGGATCCGTTCATCATGGGCACGCCGGCCAGCATGATGTTGTCCTTGAGCGCGATCGTCTTGCCGGCGAGCTTGCCGGTTTCGGCGCCGCGGACGGTGGTCTTGACGTACCAGGCGTTGTCCTTGTTGTCCTCTGGAGCGGGCCTTTGGCCGGGGGTGCGGGGATAACGGACCGGGGGGAGGGCGTCCGGCATGGCGTCGACCAGGTTATAGGCGGCGATGCTCGGGGTGATGATGGCGGCGAACGAGGCGAGCTCGGCTTCGGTGAGGTCGAGCCCGACCTCGTCGGCGGCGGCGCGCAGTTGCGCGTGGGTTGGCATCGGGACGGCCATGATTGGGTTCCTTATGGCGCGAGGTAGCGGAGAAGGGCGGGGTCGTGGCGGATGTCGGCGGCAGGGCCTTCGAGAGCGACGGTGCCGCGTTCGATGACGTAGGCGTAGTCGGCGACGCGGAGGGCGAGTTCGACGTGTTGTTCGACGAGGATGATGCTCATGCGCCGGGTCAACTCGATGAGGCGGTCGGCGATCTCCTCGATGACGCCGATCCAGACGCCTTCGGTGGGCTCGTCGAGCATGAGCACGCGCGGGTTGCCGAGGAGGGCGCGGCCGATGGCGAGCATCTTGCGTTCGCCGCCGGAGAGGGTGCCGGCGGTTTGGCCGAGGCGGGCGCCGAGCTTGGGGAAGGTCGCGAGCACTTGGTCGATGGGTTCGCGAGAGCGGGCGCCGAGCAGGAGGTTTTCGCGTACGGTCATTTTGGCGAAGATGGCCTGTTCCTGGGGCACGTAGCCGATGCCGTCGAGGGCGCGCTGCTCGGGTGCGGCGGCGGCGGGTTGGCCGTCGAGGGTGATGGCGCCGGACATGGGCTTGAGTTCGCCGGCGAGGGTTTTCAGCAGGGTGGTCTTGCCGGCGCCGTTGCGGCCGAGGATGGCGGTGCCGCCGATGGCGGGGGCGGCCATCGAGAGGCCGAACAGGACTTGGCTGCGGCCGTAGCCGGCGCAGAGATCATCTATCTTGAGGAGGGGGGCGGGATCAGACACGGCTGGTGTAGATCTCCTGGACGCGGGTGTCGCGCTCGATCTCGTCGACGGTGCCGTCGCCGAGGACGCGGCCCTGATCGAGCACGGTGAGGCGGTCGCAGATGTTCTTGATGAAGTCGAGGTCGTGCTCGACGATGACGAGGGCGCAGGTTTGCTTGATCGGCAGCAGCAATTCGCCGGTGACGCGGCGCTCCTCGGGGCTCATGCCGCCGGTGGGTTCGTCGAGCAGGAGCAGCTTGGGGTTGGGGGCGAGGGCCATGGCGATCTCCAGCCATTGCTGTTCGCCGTGGCTGAGTTCGCCGGCGAGGTCGTCGGCGCGGGCGGCGAGGCGGAAGCGGTCGAGCGCTGTCATCACCTGGGGCTCGAGGCGGTTGCGGGAGCGGCTGCGCAGGAGCGCCCAGTTGCTCTGCCCGGATTGCAGCGCGAGCAGGACGTTGTCGTAGACGGAGAGCTCGGCGAGCACGGCGGTGATCTGGAATTTCAGGCTGAGGCCGCTTCGGGCGCGCTGGTAGGGGGGCGCGTTGGTGATGTCGGCGCCGTCGAAAGCGATGGTGCCGGAGGTGGGCAGGTGGGCGCCGGCGATGGCCTTGAGCAGGGTGCTCTTGCCGGAGCCGTTGGGGCCGATCAGGCCATGGAAGGTGCCGGCGGCGACGGTGAGGTCGACGCCGTCGAGGGCGCGGAGCGGGCCGTATGCCTTGACGATCGAGGTGGCTTGCAGGAGGGCCATCAGCGTTGCTTGCGTCCGTAGCTGCCGATGCGTTCGCGGGTGGAGAGCACGAGGCCGAGCAGGCCGGTGGGCTGGAACATGACCACGACCAGCAGCACGATCCCGAGCAGGACCGGCCAGAACTGGCGCACCGCGTCGGTGCCGGAGAGGACGAAGCTGAGGCCCTCAATGGCGGCGGCGCCGAGCACCGGGCCGATCAGGGTGCCGCTGCCGCCGAACAGGCAGTAGATCACCGCCGTAGTCGACAGGCCCGGCCCGAGGTTGCTCGGGCCGGTGAAGCCCTGGTGGTAGCTGTAGAGCGCGCCGGAGAGCCCGGCCACCGCGCCAGCCAGGGTGAACACCAGCGCCTTGAAGCCCTGGACGCGGTAGCCGAAGAAGGCGAGGCGTTCCTCGTTCTGGCGCATGCCGGCGAGCACCAGGCCGAGCTGGGAGCGGACCAGCCAGCGGCTGGCGAGGTAGACCAGCAGTAGCGCGATCAGGGCGACGGTGTAGAACTCGACGCCTTCGACGAACTCGTAGCTGCCTAACGCCATCAGCTTGATCGAGGAGAGGCCGTTGCCGGCGCCGACATATTGCCAGCCGGAGACGAGGCGTTCGGCGGCGTAGGCGCCGGTGAGCGTGCCGAAGGCGACGAAGATGGACGTGGGGGTTTTTTTGCCGAGCAGCAGGAAGGCGGCCATGAGGGCGGCGAGCAGGCCGCCGACCCCCATGGCGAGCGGGAGCGTGCCCCAGAGCTGGCTGAAGTCGAGGTCGCGGCCGACGAGGGCGGTGGCGTAGCTGGCGACGCCGAAGAACAGCGCCTGGCCGAACGACATGATGCCGGAATAGCCCCAGCAGAGGTCGAAGCTGATGGCCAGGAGCGAGAGGATCAGGATGTTGGTCATCAGGGTGATGAGTTCGGGGCGGTCGGCGAGCAGGAAGGGGGCCGCGACCAGTCCGGCCAGGGTCGCCAGCTCGACGAAAGGGAGCACGCGCAGGCGGCGAGTTTGACGGGTCGCGGCGGTCACTGGGTCAGCACTCCCGGGGATCGACCATGTCTTCCTTGCTGACGATCTCGTAGCGCGGCTTGCCGGCATCGTTGCGGCAGGTGGCGATGTACATGTTCATCTTGCAGTGCCATTTGCCGGG
>JAABUL010004311.1_pt1 | contig 19260 bp, 19 predicted proteins | sample 5559151 | NCBI WGS metagenome assembly JAABUL01 (sample SAMN10711876, study PRJNA513368) | rock metagenome | isolation source: Antarctica rocks | place: Antarctica: Victoria Land, Pudding Butte sud | reverse complement strand
CCGACCCCCTTCGTGTGGGATGGCAAACGACGGGAGCGCCGCCGCCGCGCGCGGGCACGCCGCCTTGGCGGGTCTGCCGCTGTCGCCGCCCAATTCCACTTAAATGCAGCGTGACCCACTAGTGGACGAAGATGGTAGTCAAAAACAGGCCGCCACCAAACCACAGCCCGATGCGCGCGAACCAGGGGTACGCCCACGGTGGCTGTGGTTGGTTCGCGCGGCGTCGGACCACGGCTTTCCCCACGCTCCACAGTTGCCACCCCATCAGCGCCACAATGCACAAAACTCCTATCAGTTCAGGGATGCTGAACAGCACCGCCAGGGCCTCCTCCACACGGTTGGCGCTGGCCGACTGCGCCGCGATTTGCCATGCGGTAGGGACCGGTATCCAGAGGATGGCCCACGGTCGCTGACTGGCTGCCGTGGTGAACTGTGCCAATCGCGTTGCGGTGGAGTGGGCGATAGACCGCGCGCTCACTGCCCCTGCTCTTGGTCGTGGCCTGTCGCCGTGGGGCGCTTCTTAAGATCGGCCATAAGGATTTGACGCACGAGCACGGCGGGGGGCACGCGCTCATCGGTTGCGACCCTCTCCAGTAGGTCGCGGTCCTCTGGGCTGAGTCGAATAGTCACCTGCATCGTCTGTCCTCCTTCTCGTCGCGGTCGCGCCATAAGCGTGTGCCAGCCCCCTCTCAATACTTGTCCCTGTTCACTATAGGGTGTTTGAGAGGTGTCTAGAGAGTCTTAAAACTTCCTATTAGCGACTATTAATCGTATTATAGCAGTAGACCCGTCCATCTGTAGCGACTTTGCTACAGGTAACGGCGTGGCACGGGGCTCCACATTACCGCATAGGGCCACGCGGGTGCGAGTGCTACAGCAGCAACGGCGTGGAGAGGGAGGGGGTAACGGGACGTATCGAGAGAGAGAAAGGGCACGACAAAGGCCGGCATCGCGCTCACGACCCGGCCAGTGGAAACAACAGGTAGACACACCATGACGTAGAGCCGTACCCTATGCTTCACCTTCAATTTTACCATGAGTGATGCAGTATGGCGCGGGACCATCAGAAAAGGACTGTAGACCATGCAGACACTTCTCGACCTCATCAACACCTTTGGCACGCAGATCATCCTGGCCGCCGTTGGCCTGGGCATCGTCGGCGTGTTCATGGGTGTCTTCGCCGGCATCCTGGGCTATCGCCACGGCGCCGATGTCACGCGCACGGCGCTCGTGGGCATGGCCCTGTTGATCCTGATCCGGGTCATCGCGGCCACGCTCGCCAAGCAGGCCGGGGCCAACATCGGGTAGCCCCTCATCATCAATCCGCACTGAGGCTAGCGGTGGGCCTGGTCGACGTGGCCAGCGCCCACCGCTTTTCTCTTTAGGGAGACAACACGCTATGCAACCCATGAGTAATCGCCGCTCCCCCCGCGTCCCGAATGAACCGTGGCGCGGCGGACCAGGCAACCTCACCATCGCGCAGACTGTGGCCCTTCTAACGGCCGGGATCGCTGCCGGCGGTGTCTGGTGGCTCGGAACCTTTGTCTTCGGGACGACGCTGCTTGCCGTGTTCGGCCATATCATTCTGACCAGCATCGCTGGCGGTGGCCTGGCCCTCGTGTTCTACGCCATGGCCGACCCCAACCGCGAGCCGACCATCCGGCAACACCTCTTCTTTAGCCTGCGTCGTCACACCTACATCAGTAGCAGCAAGGAGTCGCGCCATGACACCCAACCGATCCCCTTCCACACGCCCCATGGACCGCGCCACGCCCCCACGACCATGGGCAGGGGCCACGCGTCACATCTGGCCCTCTCGTCGCTCAGGCGTCGCCTCAGCGCCCGGCACCGGCGAGCCCGCTAACACCGCTCCTAAACCGCCGCGCGTCGTGGGTCCGTTGCCGCTACCTGCTGGCCCAGGTCGCTTCACCATCGAGCCGGACGGCACGCTCATCTTTGCGGACGGTTCGTGCCTGGCTATCGTGCGGGTCGACGCCTTCCTCAACCTGCGCAGCCTCGGATGGCCTGGCCCAGGCTCAGGCGTTGCAGGTCGTGATTGAGAGTAACCCGGTGCGCCCCGACGCCGTGATCGACGCGGTGAGCGCGACCGTGACCACGCCTGATCGCACGCTACGCGGGATCGCCGCCCCGACACTGGCATGGTTAGAGCGCGAAGTGGCGCGCACCCACGTCCCCGATCTCTCGGGCTATCTCATCGTCGCGCCCGCCCCGGAGGCGCGCGGCGGTCTGGCTGGCGTCCTCGACGAGGCGCGCGACCAGCTCGGGCTGCGGCGCGTGGATGAGGAGCGCATCGACCGCCACGGGCTCGACGCCGCGGTGGACGACACGCTCGCGCAAGTCAAGGCGTCCGACCTCGCGGCGCACCGCATACGACGCGCCGACGTGCTGGCCTTCCTGTGGCGCACGGCCAACCCCGGCGCTCCGCAACCCGACGGCCTGGCCGATGCGGAGGACCTGACCGAGGCGCTGACGCCCCGCCACTGGCAGGCCCACTACAACGATTCGTGCAAAAATGGGCCATTTGGCTTATTACCGGCTCAGTTGTCTTACCGGCTCGGTTTTTGACGGAATAGCGCCCTCGACTGAGCCGGTAACAGCGCCCTATCAATAGGGCACTGCGCCGGTAATTCGTGTTACCGGCCCAGTTCATCTCCGAACCCGTCGTCGAAACGCGACGAATGGCGGCCACTTGACCTATTTACGCGATATGGCCCATTTTCGCACGAATCGTTGTAGACGGCCTGGCAGGAGCGTCGCCGCGAGATCGTGCACACCACCGCCGACGGCGCGACCGTCTATACCCGGAGCCTGTACCTGCTCACGCCCAAGGAACTCACCAGCCCCGGCTACCTGGGCGACCTGATCGCCATCGAATGTACCGCCCGCCTGTCGTGGCACCTGCGCGGGCTGGACAACCTCCGTGAACGGACGCGGGTGCTGCGCAAGCGCAAGGCGTCGGCCGCGTCGGTGCGCCGTGCCTATGAGCGTAAGAAGTTGCCTTCACTTGACGATGAGGATGCGTTGGAGGAGGCGGGCGCGCTCGCGCAGGACCTGCACAGCGCGGTCGAGGGCCTGGCGCTGTCCACGGTCGTCCTGACGCTTCAAGCGGAGAGTATGGCAGCGCTCGATACGGCCACGCGTCGCGCCCTGTCCTTGATCGGCACGCGCCTGGGCATCCAGCCCGGCAAAGGGCGCGGCTATCAGGGACCACTCTGGCGCGCGTCGTTGCCCCTCGGGCAGAACACGGCGCGGCGGCGGGCTAAACGCTGGCATACCTCCGCTGTCGGGAATGGTTTGCCCTTCCTGGCCCATAATCCGGGCACGCCGACCGGCTTCCCGGTGGGCTTCGCCAGCCGCGGCCACGAGCTTGTCTTGCTCGACCTGATCCACCCCAGCCTGTCTACCAGCGTGATGACGGTCACGGGGAGTCAGGGCATGGGCAAGACGTTCTGGCTCTTGCGCTGCGCCCTGTGGTCGCGCTACCGGGGCCATCGCGTGACGTTGATCGCGCGGGCCGACCACTTCGCGCCGTTCGTCGCGTTATGCGGCGGCGCCTATATCGCGCCCGGTAAGCAGGATGATCCGCCGATCATCAACCTGTGGGACTTGCCCGCCGGCCAGAAACTCAGCCGCAAGGTCAGCGTCCTCGTCGCGGCCCATGAGATCCTGCTGTGCAATCCGGGGCAGGAGTTGGACGGTGAGGTGCGCAGCGAGCTGGACCGTGCCATCCAGGCCGTCTACGCGCGCCATGGCGTCACGGGTGGGCAGGAGCGCCCGCTGTTAGGCGAGGACGCGCCCCTGGAGCGTGAGTTAGTTGCCGAACTGGAGGCCCGTGCCAACGCTGAGGGCATCCCTGAGCGGAAGCGCGAGATTCTGGGGAAGGTACACGCGACGCTCCTCTCCTTCGTGACGGACCCGACCTACGGTGACGGCCGCTATGCCCATCTCGTAGACCGTCACACCCGCGTCACCATCGCGGAGGATGTGCTGTGTTGGAACCTCGACGACCTGGACCCGCCGCTCTATGCGCTGATGCTCTTCGTCATTACGGACACCATGGCGCAATGGGCGAAGAGCACCTTCGACGCCACGCGTGGGGCCAGCGCGGAGTTCCTGGCGATTGATGAGGGCTGGTTCCTGTCCGAGTTCATGGGCGTCGGGCGCGAGTTGACCAACTGGGCCAAACGTAGCCGGCATATCGGGCTCATCCTCGCCTTTGCCAGTCAACAGGTCAGTGAGCTGATTAAGCCCGCGACCAAGCCGATCTTCGACGCCGCGAGCTTGCGCTGCGTGTTCCGCCTGGCCGACGTGCGCGACGACGAGGACACCGCGCAGTGGGCCGCGCGCGCCTTGCAATGCTCGGTCGAGGAGGCGCATGTGATGACCTCTTTGCATGAGGGCCAGATGGTCTTGTTCCGTCAGGCCAAGGACGGTAGTCGTCGTCGTGGCGAGGTCGATGTGATGGCGCCGCCGCTGGAGTACGCCTGCTTCACGACCGAGACCTGGACCGATGTACCGGCCCGTAACGAGGCGATCGCGCGCCTGGGCAGCGTAGCGGCCGCCATCTCCGAGTTGGCCGAGAAGAGGGCGCGTTAAGATGCGTGTCACGCTCGACGACCTGGCCGTGACGCTCTTCTTTTGCGGCGTCGTGCCCCTGCTGGGCCTGTGGCTCGTCCTGCTGCTCCTACCCGTCTATGTGAACGTCGCCGTGTGGGTGCTTTACCTATGCGGCGGCGTGTAAGGAGGTTATCCCATGCGCTCCTCTCGCGTCCTCGCCCTGGCGCTCGGCGTCCTGCTAGCTACCCTGCTATTGGGTCCGTCCATGGGCCTGGCCGCCGCGCGACCGCCCATAGCGACCGCCACGGCGATCCCCACGCAAACGCCCTACCCGACCTACACACCGACGCCCACGCAGACAGCCTATCCCTCGCCGACCGTCATGCCGTCGCCTAGTCCGACGCCCTCGCCTATCCCGCAAGGCGTCAACCCGGCGCACCCGACCCACTACTGCACCGGCCTGTTCAACTGGTGCCCCGACCTCGGCGCGGGCGTCGGGGCGCTCTTTAGCGCGCTCGGTACGGTGGTGAACGGCCTGGTTGTCGGGTTGTTCTCGCCCATTGAGCACCACCTGAGCGACGGATTCACCGGCCTGGTCGCGCCCTTTCAGCACGACTTGACCTATACCCCCGACATTCCCCACGAGGTCTCTTGGGGCGGTATCCGCAACGTGCAGACGTCGCTGCAAGAACTGGCCGCGACCCTGTTCTTCGGCCTTCTGCTCTTCGGCGTGTTCGCGCGCTACCTGGAGCAATTGGGACATGGGGATTTCGCCCAGTTGACGAGCCCCGTGCGGCGGGGCGTCGTTGTGTCCGGGCTCATTGCCGGCTACCCGACGCTGATGGGCTGGGGGCTCGGGGTCATCAACGCCGTCGCCGACGTGATCAATGGCATCCCCCTGGATGCGCATGAGAGCGCCTGGCAGGCCATCCGGGGCGCGATCTATAGCCTGCACGCCGTTCTGTCGCTCCAGGGCATCCTCGACGTCGTGGTGATGCTCCTCGCCTTCGTGCTCGTGCTCCTGTCCGTCGTCGTGCGCGACTTCGGCCTGGCGATGCTCGGCGCGCTCTTCCTGGTGGGACCGCTCTGCCTGGCGTGCTATGTGTCGCCGTACGTGGAGATCATCGCCCGCGCCTGGGTCAAGATGACCCTCTCGCTGGCGCTCTGGCCGCTCGGGTACAGCGTCGTGCTGAAAGTGATCGCCGTCATGCTCGCCGGCGGCGGACCTCTGAGCGAACTGGGCGGTTTCTCGGCGGCGCTGGGCGCGCTTGGCCTCGTGTTGCTCCTCTATAAGACGCCCGCCGTCGTCGGCTCATTCGTGGGCTCGACGGGCGCGATCCTGGGCGCGGTCGCTACGTCGGTCACGGACGCGGGCATCGGCGCCGCCCTGTCGCACGGGCGTTCCGCGCTCGGGAAGCTCCGGTTTCTTCATTAGCTCATCGTAGACCCACTAAGGAGGGTAGAGACCATGCGTAGACCACCCTATCGCGCGCGCATCCGCTGGCATCACTGGATGCCCTGGTACGAGGCGTCGCGTCAGATCGGCGAGTGGCAGGCCCATAACGACGAGGGTGCCGGCGCACTTACCGCCGGTGTGGCCTTCGCGGCGAGTGTGCTCATGAGCACACTCCTTGTCCCCAGCCTGGCGCTGCCGCTCATTATTGCGGGCGGCCTGCTGATGGCCTGCCTGCTGGTGTGTCGGAGTGAGGACGGATCGCGCCTGGTCGCGGGCTTACGTGCGGAGGGCCTGCCCTCTCCGCGCACGATCCTGCGCCTTGGCGCGCAACTCGTGGCCGAGGACGCGCGTGCGTTGTGGGACGGACGCCCCGCGCTCGTAGTTGACGTCGCGCCCCTGCCTCTGTTACTTGAAGGCGAGATAGTGGACGAGGACGCGGATAGAGGAGGGATAGACCCATGATGCATACACACGAGCAGGCCAACGGCGCGGTCGTTCCGACGAGCGAGCAGTGGGAGTACTGCATGCAAACCATCACGTATGACGATATGCCCATGTTCATGAATCACGCCGTCAACGAGATGGGGCGTCAAGGGTGGGAGATGCTCACGGCCGCGCCCATCTCGCGTCCCACGTCGATGATTGGGTACTTCGACGGCGGCGTGACGACGCGCTTTGAGCTGATCTTTAAGCGCCGGCTGCGTGTAGGAGGCACACCATGAAAACAGTCCGTACACATCACCTCTTTTTTCAGGTCAGTGAGGGCGCTATGGGGCGTGTGGCTGGCCTGTCCCGGCGTGCCCGCCGTCCTGGGCGTGAGTGCCCTTGTCGTGCTGGCGTGGCTCCTGGGCCTGCCACAGGCCGCGTGGCGCCACATCTACGTGTGGCTCGCCTATCCGCCCGCCGCGTTGATTCAGGCCATCAGCAGCCCGCTCAACGCGCATGTGCGGGCGATCGGGTGGAGTCAATGGACAGCGAACATCGACGCGCGCTATGCGTGGTTACACACGCCGGCGCATGGGGGCCTGGGTGGGGTGATCGCCATCGAGGTGCTGCTTCCACTCGTGTTGCTGGGCATGGTTGCCTGGCGCGTGGGCTGGTTCTGGTACACGCGCCCCCGGCGGCTCACGCCCTCGACGGCGCACGGCTCGGCGCGCTTGATGACCGACAAGGAGATGCGCCAGGGTCAGCTCGCGTATACGGGCGCTCCGCTGCTCCTGGGTACGCGAGGGCGTACGTGCGTCGCCCTCGACCGCTCCTTGCAAGTCTTGAACGTCCTGCTCGTGGGGCCGCCCAACACCGGCAAGTCAGCTGGTTTCGTGATCCCTAACCTGCGGCGTGAGGATGGCCGCCGCTCGGTCGTCGTGACCGACTTGAAGAATGAGTTGCTCAAGAAGAGTTACGGCGCCCTGAGCGAGCGTCACGACGTGTGGGTACTCAACTTCCTGTCGCCGGCAACCTCACTGGGCTACAATCCTCTCGTCTATTGCACCGACCCGCTCGCGACGGCCCTGTTTTGCGACGCCTGGATCTCCAATACCGGCGCGTCGGAGGATGACCCTTTCTGGAGCAACGCGGCGCGTGAATTGATGATGGCGGGGATCTCACACTTGCGTGCAACGATGCCCGCCGCCACGGTGACACTGGCGCACCTCGACCAGTTTCTGACCGGACAGCCGCCGCAGGCCGTCATCACCGCGCTTGAGGAGAGTCCCGCGCCGCTCGCCAAGAAGAAAGCCTTCTCGTTCATGGCCGCCCTGAAAGCGAACGATAAGCTGCTCGGCTCCGTGTTCGCGGAGATCACGCCGCGCTTCATGATTATGGCCGATGAGCGCGTGCAGGCCGTCACGTCGCGCAACGCGGTGGACTTCCGGCGCATGGTTGACCAAAACGCGCGGCCCGTTGCGCTCTTTATCGGGCTCGACCGCACGTTGCAGCGCCAGTTAAAGCCCCTGATCGCCGCCTTCTTCCTGGACATGTTCCGCACCTTTAGCCAGATCGCCGACGAGAGCGCGACGGACGCCCTGGGGCGCGACGTGATGATCTACGCCGACGAGTTTGGCAACTTGGGCGCTATCCCGGAGATGGCGACGTGGATCTCCACGATGCGCAGCGCTGGCGTGGGCATGGTCCTGGCCGTCCAGTCCACCAAACAGATCGAGGCCGTCTATGGCGAGGAGACCTTCGAGACCATCACCGCCTCGTGCTACACCAAGATCGGGCTCTCGCACATGGCCTGGAACGACGCCAAATGGTTCAGCGACCAGGCCGGCCAGAAGACGGAAGTCACGCAAAGCAGCAACGTGCAGCGCGGCCGCTTCCATGTCACCACCGATAGAGGCGGCGCGAGCCAGAGCGAGACCAAGGCCAACCTGCTCAACCCTGACGAGATACAGCGCATCGGGGAGACCGAGATGATCGCCCTAATCGGGGAACGTCCGCCTGTGCGCCTGACCCAGCGCCGCTACTTCACAGACGACGAGGTAAAGGACCGTGGCGGGATCGTGCCGCCGTTGGGACCGGCCCGCCTGGATGGACCGCTCACCGCGCCCGTCATTGCGCCAACCACGCGCCAGGCGCTCCGTCCCGCCGACGGTCAGGACGCCCAGCAGAAACACGAGCCCATCGCGCACCGTGCTGACGTTCCTCCGACCGCCGCGCCGTCGACCAACCACGGCACGGGCACGGAAGAGACCACCGTGCCGCAAGCCGTGGCCCTGGAACGCTAAACAAACAAAAAAAAGGGCCGGCATACACCGTGATGGTGTATGCCGGCCCCTTTGTCATGCGCGGTCAACGTCGTTGATCGGCCCGGTCGTCCCTCTCGCGTTCCCTCTCCTGGGTGGGGGTGTGCGCCGCGCCACGTTCCGGCGTCCGTTCCTGCTGCAGCGCCTGGTTCCAGTCTTTGACGCCGGCAGGGGGCTGGTCGCGGTCGATGGGTCCATACGTCTCGTGCGCCTGCGTGCCGTACCGCTCTTTGACGCGCTCCCACAGGGTATCGCCGCCGCGGTCGCGGTCGAAGGCGCAATGCACGACCGCGCGCCGCTCCAGGCCCTCGTCTATCTGTCGGCGCGGGATCTCGCCATGGCCGTCTGTCGAGATGAAAATACGTTCGCCCTGTGTGCCCGCGCGCAGCAGTAGCGCGGCACGGCTCATCGCGTCGATCGGGCTCTCGGTGAGATAGATTTGCGGGGCCATGTACGGCGCCGGCGTGCCGATGGTGAGGCTAAAGTACCCCTCATCCCGGCGCGTCCCCGCGGCGAGTCCCTTAAAGTCGCTACCGAGCGCCGTCCCCCGCAGCGATGCGCCCACCGCCTGCCCCTCCTCGTCGGTGCGCAAGAAGACAGCGTTACTCCGCCCATCGGCGTAGATCGTGCCCCGGTTGTGCAACTCGTTAACGAGGGCAGCGGGTAGCTGGCGCTCTGCAACTAGGTAGTTTCTCACCTGTGCCCAACGCGCCTCATCCGGCGTCGGCGCGCGGAAGGCCGGGCGCTCCGCGTGCTCCACGATCTCGCGGGCCTCGTCATGCGCGTGACGTGCGCCACGCCATGTCGCGGCGCTGATGGCCGCGTCGGCGCCGTGCGTGTCCCGTAGGTACGCCACGGCCTCACGGTAGTCGTAGCCGACGGCGTGCATCACGAGGTCAATGGCTCCGCCCCCGCCCTGCTGCCGATCGTGGTTATAGAACCGCTCGCCGTTGATGCTGATGTGCTCGCCGTCGAGGTGGTACTTGGCAGCGTTATAGCGATCCACCGCACCGCCCAGGCGCTCGATGACGGTCTCCAGGGGGATAGCCCGGACCTGCGCCGCCAGGGCGCGGTAGTCCTCTCGCAGGGCGGTGTGGTCGCGCTCCAGCGTCCGTACCTGCTGCTGCAACACGAGGTTGTTTGCCTCGGCCTTCGCCGCCAGGCCCTCGTAGTACGTGGCTTTCACAAGCGCGGCGTCCACCACGGGCGCCAGCCGCTCGACGATGCGTTCTTGCTGCTCCGCTGCCCACTTATCGGGGTTGCCCACGATGCGGCTTGGCTTATCGACGGCCGTGTGTTCCTGCACGACCTCACGCGCCGGGGTGGGCTGCTCGATCTTGGCGTACCACTCTTTGATCGTTTCGTGGACGGCCACGCTGCCCCGCACGCCACGCTCCAGGCCGAAGGGTTCCATAGCCCGCGCATAGCTGTCCTGCATCATCCCGAGCTTCTCACGCCCTCCCGTGTAGGTGTAGGCGCTCAGGCGGCCAGCGTCATTAATGGGGACGACGAGGGCCTGAATGTGCGGCGTGAGTTCGTCCTTGTGCAGGACGGCTGCCACGATGTTGGCGTCGCCATATCGCTCACGCAGCCACGCCATGCTCCGCTCTGTCCATTCGGCCAGACGCGTGGCCCGCTCCTGCTCATCACCCTGCGCGTAGAAGTCGCGGCTCGCGGTCATGACGTGCTCGATCCCCAGGACCGCATCCGAACGAATCATCGGCGCGGCGTCGAGGCGACGTTGCGCGTCGGCCATCCAGTCGCCCGACCCAGCCAATCGGACGTTCTCTTGTAGGCGTTCCGCGTCGGCGTTCGGTGTCTCGCGGGTGCGTTCGTTGTGCTGGCCCAACGCGCCGATCTCGCCCATCGTCTTGAGCTTGGCTACCCGTAAGATCGCGTACATATCGCGCCTCGCCCTCGCCTATCTCTTTTCAAGCGGCCCATTGTCGCACGCCCTAGATGTCTGTCGATGGGGCGGCGTGAACGGAGGGTCGTGGAGGGAGGCCCCCCAGGGCCGACCGGAGCGACCTGTAGTGGGTACAGGTTCGCTGCGCAAACCCCTGCCACTAGCATACACGGTCGGGCGCAGTGGTCGAGGTACGGCTACTTGAAGAAAGAAGGGGAAGGGGCGGCGACCGGCACGCTGCGGCACTACTATCGCAGGCACACTCTTTAGGGGAAGCGTCCCGCGTGCTACGATAGGCGCGGGAGGATTCTATGGTCATGATAATTCAGGACAGGGTGACGATAGACGTTATCGCCGGGGAGATCGCCGCCCAGTTCGGTGAAACTGAGGTCGAGCCGCAGCGGCTCATCGGGCGGGCGTTGCGCAACCTGGGTGAGGAGCGCGTGCGCGCATTTGTCGTGCAGGCGCTTGAGGTTGAAGCCACGGGCGGCCTGATGTTGCCCGATGGCAGCCGGCGACGCACGCCAGGTGGGGTGTTCTTTCACCTCATGCGCAGCGGTATCGATAAGAAAGCATCGCGCAAGATTTTCTGGTCGCACACGACGCCACAGAGCCAGGGAACACAACGCACCACTCTGGGGGCTGGACCCGCGACGGACGCTGGAGCGACGCCCTTTGACTGGGCGACGTTTGGCGCGGCCGCGACAGAGGCAATGAGTAGCGCAGGGGAGGCAACGACGGTGAAGCTCACAGTGATCGGCCGGCCCGGCAAGGTGGTTGAGCGCGGCGACGTCGCGCTCGTGGCGATGCGCACGGAGAAAGCGCCCAGTCTGCCAAAAGGCGTCCCGGCGCCCCCGTCGCCGCAGACCGACTACATGGTGCTCGTCGGCATGAAGCAGTGGCGCAAGGTCGCCGAGGCCCTCGCCGCGGACCCAGCCGTCAAGCTGCTGATCGAGGGGTACCCGACCGTCCAACCGGAGTTCGCCGGCATCACCGTGTATGCGACGTCGGCGACCACGACGGGCATCCAGGCAGGAAAGAGAGCCGCCCAGCAGGCCACACCTCCGGATTGATAATAATCGTCCATAACGACGTGTGCATCACTTGATGCCCCGGTAGACGAAAGGTAGGTGCCCCATGTCCGACTATCCCAACTACCCCGACTATCCCGACCCTACAGGCGCCACGCGCGGATCGAGTGCTGATGAGACGGCGACGGATGGGATCCTTGCCGTCGTCACGGCGGAGGAACCACGCGGGGCCACCGCCGATCAAATCACCATAGCTATCGGGCTAGGCTTCGACGGAACGTTGATACGGGACACGCTGGAGGAGTTGGTTGATTGTGGCCTTCTCAACCAATTTGGGATTGGTCACGGGGCCGTCTATAGACCCATTACAACGGTTCGTGCGAAAATGGGCCATGTGGCTTGTTACCGGCTCAGTCGCATTACCGGCCCACTTTCTGGCGGGATAAAAGCCTCAACTCGACCGGTAATACGGTCGTTGCATGGAGAACTGCGCCGGTAAGGCTCATTACCGGCGCGGTCTCGGTCTAAATCCACGGCGACAATGCGATCATAGACAGCTACTTGATTTATTGGTGCGATGTGGCCCATTTTCGCACGAATCGTTGTAATGGGCCCTATACCCTCAATCCGAGGACCTGACCATACACGGGAGCGGGGCGCGTTAGGGCTCCTTCATGTAGAGCGCGACGCCGCCGATGCCCACGCACATCATCACAATGGGAGCCGCGATGAGCAGCCACGCGTTGCTTGTTAGGGCACCCACGGCCATCGCGACGAAGCCGATCCCAAGCACAACAACGGTGACAGGAACGACAGGGGAGCGCCGGCCCCCTCGCGCCGGCCGCCCAGGCGTCGCGTTGTGATCCCGTCGTGCCATCGCTCTCCCTCCCCTACCGCGTCTACGTCACCTACGTCTCGCGGCGCGTGCTGTCTAGGTACTCCTGGAGCCACGCTCGCGTCGTCAGGCGCACAGGCGCAGGCCCTGTCGCCGTCGTCACCGTCTTGAGACGGCCGGCCTCCGCCGCCCGATACAAGGAGGCTGATTTCTTCAAGCCAGCAAGCTTGCGCGCCTCCGCAAAGGTGATGTACTCGTCGTTGGGCATCTGTCCTGCGTGTCGCCTCCCTGAGTCGTCGGTCGCGTTACGCCTCCTCGCCGACCATCCCCTGCGGATCGTCGCTCGCGTTCTCGTCACCAGAAGGAGAGTCGGCGGCCCCGAGGTCGCCAGCGTCCTCAACGGCTTCGTCGTCACCCGCCGCATCGTCGGACGCGGGAGCTGTGCTGGTTGTGGGTGGGTCAATTGCGTCATCAGTCATGGTGTCCCGCCTTCCTGCTTCCTGCTCTCGTTGAATCCATTGCCCCCCCTGCATCGTACACCAACACCGGCCGCGCCGTCGCCCTGCGCCGTCGCCCCTCGAAGCGGGGCAGGCGATGTGTGGCCCCCCTGATAGGCCCACGCGCTGTCGGGGCCGTGACCCTACGGAAGACGCCCTGCGTTGCCGATACACGGAGTAAGACGGCTGACGATGTTTAGGGCTGTGCATTGGCGGCCGCCTCGACGCGCCGGACGCGCGGAGTAAAGGGTTACTCCGCGCGTCCGGCTTTTTACTACTCGACCACGACGCGGCCGGCGACGTTGACCTGTTTCTCGCCGACGTTGATCTGCACTGCGGACGGTCGCGCCATCCGTCGCACGCGGGCCAGGCTCTCGACGGCGCGTATATAGCGTCCGTGCGCCGCCGTGAGCTTGCGTTCCCACCAATCAGCCATGGGTAGCGTCATCTCGGCATTCTGCGCGTGTGTGTAGCTCAACTCGACCCTTTGCACGCGCAGCCAGCACATCACGACATGCTCAATGAGCCCGCGCTCGAGCTCCGGCGCCTCCGCATAACCCAGGTCGTCGCGCATGGCCTCGACACGAGCTGCCAAAGCCTCACGCGCAAGCGGCTGGGCCACAATGGACCTGATCACCTTGTCGTTGTTGACCTCGGCGACATTGTACAGGAGGCGCGCGAGCACGGGCGTCAAGCGCATCATCCTGCGTAGCTCCTCCACCGCCTCAGGATCGGGCTTCTCGCGGTCCACCCTCTTGATAACCGCCCGTATCTGATCGAGCGTTTCCTCCCGCTGGGACGGACTCAGCACGACCTCGGTTCCATGCGCCTGCGTACTAGCTTTCGTGTTGATCACGTCTACGCCTCCATTGTCCCTTATGCGTATGACAGCCGGCCGTGAGGAGGGCTGCCGTCGCCAGGGTCGATGCCATCTCGGTCAGCGCATCGAGGCCCGCGTCGCTCTCTTCCTCGCGGCGGCGCATGGCGCGCTCCCGTCGCTGCTCACTCCGCTCGGCCTCGTCGAAGCCGGCCAGGAGCGCGCCGTACTCACCCCCGCCGATGTACTCCGACACGACACGGCCGCCCTGCCGCCTTTTGCGATAGTAGTAGCGCCGACCGCGCCGCTCTTCCCAGGCCATCTATCTACCTCCTTTTTGGTGTTGACCAGGCGCTCACGCACGGCCCGACACGCGGGGGTGGCGACCAGGTGTAGCACAACATTTCATCACACCGACCGGCCCCGCGTCCCCCAGTGGCGTCGCACAAATCGCGCGCGGTTCCTCGGGCCAGCGGCACAGCCCTGACCCAGGACGATGCGTCCAGTGGTAGGCCAGGCAGCGGCACACCGGACGCCCGAGCGCGTCGGCGAGCTCGTGGCCCACTGTCGCGGCCATCAGTCTCCGGTAGGTCCGACTCTGCCCGCGCCTGGTGGAATGCATCCAGCAGCGTTGGCCTGGGTCGTTCCACAGCGCCCAGACGTGGCAAGGTGTCCCATCGCGACGTAGACCCCGACAACGACGGCGTGACGCCGCCAGCGTGCTGTAGGCCATCGTGATACCCCTTTCCGTCATTGGTTGCACGCCAGTTCCACGGTAGTTCAACCGACACGCTGCATTGTGATACACCCTGGACGCCTAGCCGCCGACTGATAGCCACGGGCATCTGTTTACAAGCAGTGCCCCTGCCTGTATGCTAGTGCGCGAGGAGGGAACACGAATGGGCTTATTAGACCGTGATTACATGCGAGAGCCGCCACGGCCTCGGGAGATGATTAACTGGACTTCCGCGCCGCCGCCTCGACGACGAACGTTTTGGGGCACTGTGGGGTGGTGGCTTCTTGGGATTTTCCTGGCCGCTCTCATTTCGGCCGCTGTCGGACTCATGACACACACGCTTGTCATAACACCACCCACGAATCTAGCAACTAACCCATTTGCTCAGCCGGTTGCCCCCGCTGCTGCGCCTGTAACAACCGATGAAGTCGGGGTGCATGTATGTGCCTGGGGGCATTATGATAGGCCACATCTTGCATGTCTCCATGATGTACAAGCAGTAAAGGTTCATACGATGAGCCGAATTCAAGTTAGCTCAACGGGGCTCAACGGGGGGGCATTCACCACCACGTCGCTGACAGTTATCGTCGCAAGGCAACGTACTGACAGCGGATATGATCGGGTCGGTTCTTTCCAAGTGCCTGCCGGATTGAGTTACGGCTCATGGTCTCTGTCGTTACAATCTGTACTAGCCAACGTTGGTCAAACCATGGTAGTTGCTCCATCCTCGTATAAAATTGAGGTCGATGACGGATCAACACTCCTAGGCGATCAGGTCGTCAACCTTATAAACTGATCTATCTAGCGCCCATGTTGGCGCTTACGAGACGCCGCCGAGGCGACGGATTGGAGCGCCTTTTGCACTTCCAGCGCCGTCGCGTGTGGGTCTTTCGCGCCCGTGATATGGATACCACCGACGGTCACATTCGTCGTATGCTTGGCCGCGGCGTGGTGATGCACAGCAGGCTTTGCCATGGCGGCGTGATGGGCGGCAACATGATGCGCCACCGATCCACCAGCCAGAGACGCGGGAAGTGGCGTAAAGATGGCCTGATGGCCCGCATGTCCAACGGGCTTGCTGGCGGTGTGCGCGCCGGCCAGTGGGATGGGATGCGTGCCGGGGATGTGCGACAACATATCGTTGACTGGCTTCAGGACCGCATTGATCAAGTCGTTGAACAGCGCCGAGATGCGTTGCGTCAGACCTGACCATCCCGCCTTAATGGCATCGCTAAAGGCTGTGACAAGCCCCGTGCCGGCACTCTTGAACGCTCCTATGTCACCCTTGATCCCGTTGATGATGTTTGTATTGATCCACGAACCGAGCGCCTTGAAGGGCGCTTCGTTGGCGGCAATCATCGCCTGTTCTTGCTTCTTCGTGGGCCTCTTAATCCCACCACCCGGCCCATCATAGGATGTCGGACCACCCGCAATGCCGGCCATTTTAGCAACAGCAGACGGAATCTGCTGATGCAAAAGACCCGCGATAACGGCCGCCACGAGGACGAGGCCGATCTTTGGTCCTTCAGCCACGAGGAAGCTATTGATCCCGCTGAACATCTTGCCCACATCAAATGTCGGGAGGGTCAGCTTCGTTTTGCTGAGGTCGATCTTCGGCAGCGTCAGCTTTAACTGACTGGTGAACTTAGCGCTTGCCAGCGCCCCCGCGAAGGCGAGTCCGAGCGGCGCGGCCAGATTCATGCCCTTAATAGCCGTGTTGAAGGCCGTCCCGAGCTGGGCCTTGAACAACGACGGGTCGATGTACGAGATGTCCTTCGCTTTGGGCGCATCGGCCCCGCCAAGCAAGCTATCAATGAGCTTCTTGGCCTGTGCGCCCGTGCCGGCCGCCGCGCCCGCCCCGACCGTCTTAGGGTTGCCCGAGAGCGATTCGATAAGTGTGTCTACCTGCTTGTTCACATCACCTAACGGAGCGCCCGTTCCACCGCCTGTACCACCACCACCACCACCACCACCGCCCATGAACTTCTTGAACAGCAGGGCGGTAATAACAGACTCCGTGAGGCCCAGGCCAATGTTGACCGCGGCCCCGCCCCAATCCGTGCCACCACCACCGCCACCACCTTTTGCCGGAGGCGGTGGCGGTGGCTGATTGACCGCCTCGTACTTGATGTAGTAGGGCACCGGTTTGTTCTTATCGAAGCCGAGCGCTGATCCAATGGCGCCGGGGTTGATCTTGACGCCCTTCACCTGGAGTGTGTCGATACTAGCCGTGCCGCCCGTGACATCGACCTTCGCGCCCTTCTTGAGTGTTACACCGTCAATCACCGCCGTTCCATTAACGCCTGTAATGGTTAAGTGTTTGCCAGCGGCAGGGATCACGTTGTCGATATAGGCGGTGCCGTGGATATTGGTCACGCTCAGGCGCTTGCCGGGCGCCACCGTCGCGCCATCAATGATCGCCGTACCATGAACGTTGCTAATCGTCAGCGTCCGGCCCTTCGCCACGCTTACGTTGTCGATCATCGCCGTACCATGGACATTGGAGATGGTGAGCGACTTGCCTGGCGCGGGGATCACATTCTCAATGATCGCCGTCCCGTGGACGTTCCTGATTTCCAGCGTCTTGCCGGGGGCGACGGTGACGCCGTCGATCGTGGCCGTTCCATGGACCGCGCCAATAGAGAGCGTCTTGCCACGCGCGACCACGACATTATCAATCGTGGCCGTGCCATGGACACCGCTGATGGTGAGGGTCTTGCCAGGTGAGACACTGACGCCGTTAATTTCAGCATTACCCGCGACCTGGACCGTCGTTCCTTTGGGCACCGTGATGCTATGCACATCGGCGGTCTCGACGTTGAGCGTCGTACCCTTTGGCAGGATGATATGCGCGACCTTGGCATCGGCCGTGATTGTCACACTTTCCTTGGGGGGCATCGTCACCGTGCCGACGTTCACTTTACCGTCCATGGTGACGATCGTGCCCGTCTTAACAATGGCCTTGTTTACGTTGGCCGTCGCGTCGATAGCTTTATCGGCGGTCACGCCGTCAGCTACATGCGCGCCCGTAATCTGCGCGATCATATGGCCGATAGCGTCTTTGAGTGGATTAAGGGCGCCATCGGCGATCAAGACGCTGCCCACCGTGGCACCCGCGCTGATCGCCAGCACGGGGATCAGCGCGGGTGCGAACGTCGTCGTGGTCGGAATAACGCGCGGGATCGCCGCCAGTTCGGTCTCATACGTTCCAAGCGCCGCCTCTGCTGTCAGGGGGAGGAACTCCGGCACGGTGATTGGATTGGGCGTCACAGCCAGGCCAGGAACGATAGCGCCAGGGATACGTGCGATGTTCAGTAGATACGCATCCTTGAAACCACTGGCCGCCACAGCGGTAAAAGCGGCGGTCGTGGTCACGTCTTTGGGGATGCTGTTGAGCGCGTCAGCCGCCTTCGCCGCCTGGATGCCTTCATCCGCTAAAGCGCCCGCCGACTCCGACACGTCGCCCAGGAACGTGCTCTTGAGGAACTGACCCAATTGGGTATGCGCCAGCTTCAAGCCCACGAACAACAGCGTGCCACCGATCAAGATGGGCCGCCAGGTTGCTTGCAAGAAGTCGCCCAAACCACCGAACGCGGCCAGGGCGCTATTCGCCCCGGCCACCATGCCCGTGAGCGCGGTCGCCATGTCCGTCACGACCGGCAACAGGTTTGTGCCGACGGTCTCGCGCAGATTCTCCAGGCTCTTGTTGAAGGCCAGGAACTTCCCTTGCGCCGTGCCCGCTTGCGCGTCAGCCGCGCCCGCCAGTCCGCTGTTCTCGATCGCCGCCGTGATCATCTTGAAGCGGGCGGTCGGATCTTGCGTGTAGGCTAACTGCTTCGAGAGACGCTGCTGCTCCACCATCGACAGGTTCAAGAGACGCAGGCTACGGCCAGACCGCTCACCGCCCGCCGTCAGCGAGGAGATGGCGGTCATGAGGTCGCCGCCCATCGCGTGCGCCAGATCCTCCACGCCCTTGCGGTTGTCGAGGATCACTTTGGGATCAATGCCGAGCGCCGCGCCCTTGGCGACGGCGGCCTTGACCTCGGCGACACCTTGCCCGTAGTGCGCCCAGCCCGCCGCGCCAGCCTCGATGGCCTCGTTGGTTTGCTTGGCGATCTCCGGCGTCTTGCGGAGAGCGTTGTTCACTTGAGCGGTGGCCTGCTCACCGGCCATGGCGTCTTTCACCGACTCCTTCAAGAAGCTAAGGCCCGCGAAGCCAGCCGTTAGACCGAGACCGCCGACCAGCGCCAGTTTCATGCCACCGATAGAGCGTGTGAAATCGGCGGCGGCGTCGCGTGCCATGTAGAGCTTGGCGACGCTTTCGCCGGACTCGATGCCCAGTAGGCCTACGGAGTCGGCAGCGACGCGCACCGCCTCACCCATGTTGCGCGCTTCGGTCTCTGTTTTCTTTTCGGCGCTACTGAGTTTCTCGGTTTCGCTAGCGGCCTTGCTCGTGCCGCCGGCCAGCGCCGCAAGCTCGGCCGATGACTCCTTGAGCGCGTCGTTCAGGCTCTTGTTCTGCCCCTTGATCTCGTATCTTCTCAAAAAGCCGGGGCAACAGGGGCGGTGTGCCAGGATGCCCCCAGCATGAGGATCGCGGCGCGCGGCGCGATGAGGCTGGCGAGACTCGGCAACTGGCACGCGCCGGAGACACGGT
>JAABUL010004310.1_pt1 | contig 19261 bp, 10 predicted proteins | sample 5559151 | NCBI WGS metagenome assembly JAABUL01 (sample SAMN10711876, study PRJNA513368) | rock metagenome | isolation source: Antarctica rocks | place: Antarctica: Victoria Land, Pudding Butte sud | reverse complement strand
CCGGCACATCTTGAGGCATCTGACGATATCTCCTTGCCCGGGCAGCGCCGACGGGACTAACTGTCGGAATACTGTAACCGATCTGGCCTAGTGCCGGCACTACCCGGACCGGCACTACCCGGCCCGACATCACGTGATCGGTCCGGATAGCGCCGACCAATGTATATAGATGGGCAAAGCCCCAGCTCCTACATAGTAACTAAGCGTTCTACCACCTATTATTTTGACACTAACGAGACCGATAAAGCCTACAAAACAGAAGGCTAGTCTCCTGACAATCAAATTCTGGTTCGGCAGTCTTGACATTAGAGACAAAGAGAGTCGGCGTAAAGAAGCTCGTTTTCGAGGGTTAGGGCCGTGAAATTTCCAATAGGTGGGCAAGGGAGGCTTCGTTTCTCGCGAAGAACCTGTACCTGACGTTGCCATTCCGCTGTGATAGCGTTACTCTACAGTTGTGTCGCCCTGCTAGAAGATAAATTTATTGCCTATCATAGCGACCGCTTCGCAGCATCAGCACCACATCCTTGTCCACGCGCTTTGATTACAGAACCTAAACTCATTGAACTATTTTGTCCCGAATCCTTCAAAGGTCTTGGAATTTGCACGCTTCGCATTGCAGGTGCTTGCCATTGCGACATCCGCGGAGGTCCTGTGTTCGACTCCCAGCCCCCTGGTTTAGCTTAAGTGCAGCAACAGTGGAGTGTGGTGTCCTTGTCGTGCGGGGGCACGCAGCCGTGTGTGAGAGTTGTGAAAGGAGGTTGATTACTCCTTATATCACGTTCGATTCCTGAGAGTGCCGGTCCAATGGTGGAGCGGAGTGTCTTCTTATCTATTATGGTCGGTGGAGAATAACAACAGCGTCAGAATTCCGCTACACTGAGCTACAGTTCATCTATCAAGCGTTATCTGTAGGTTTGCCTTCTGATCTGCAACAACAACAGGTTAAGGATATACTCGTTCCTGTGCCCATGATTATCATAAATCGGTGTACCCTCCGGTGTTGCTGCCTCTGCCAAGCCCAGAAATCTAGCTCCCTCTAAAAGGTCTGGTAATCGGACTCCAAGTATATATTACCCGTCGCCGGCGTGTCGGTAGTGTTCCTTCGCGAATCTATCACTTCCAGATATCTTGGCATCATATCACAAAAAGTCCCTGAAGCCACCTTAACACTGGGCCCGCAGACTCCGCCAATGTTCGCAGATTCGATGGGGCTGTGGTTTGGTTTATATATTTCGGCGCGACAAGAACAAGTTGCGAAATAAGGTTAGTCCGGAGCCTACGATGAGCGGCGGAGTGGTTCAGCCTGGGTTTACTTACGCAAGGAGTCTATCCATCCCTCCCTCAGATCAATCTGACGGAGCCTCGATCTCTCTGATGGTGTGAGCTCTGCGATGTACCATATGAAAACACTACCGTGGAGACATGTATTCAGATTGGGCTTGACTAGATCCTGACTCTTGATTGCCGCAAGATCAAACACACGCCCGATGAACGGGTGACCTTTGGGATAATAGACATTGTTACCGTCTCTCACCATAGAACCAGTGCCGTCGGAAGCTGGAGATAAGGGTCGAAGGAAACGGGGTCTTCCGGACGCCAGCTAGGTCCACCGCCACTTGCCTCCACCACGCTGAGGACCGGCTGGTCCTTGCTGCTGGGATTATGCTGTAAGCACCTGTCGTACGATTTCCGCGGTGGTAGCAGCTGCTCAGCTGTGAAATCCGCCATAGCTAAAGGGAACCCTTGGCCTGGTCCGAAGGGTAGTCCGATCCCTTCGTGGTATATTGCTTTCTCAACTAACGTTCCGATGGCAGCCGACTGGGGTGCAAGAGACTTGGACAAGCGTAAAACTCGCTCCGAAAGTCGATGAAGCGTTGTGCAGGTCATGATGCAGTAGCGGGTCTTGGATTTAGTTCGTCGGCGTCGCCCTCGTGCATGGTGTGCTTGATGTGGTTTCTGCTTCGCTAACAGAGTTGGTGCTCTTGTTGGGGGTTCTGTCTGGGAAAGGAACGATAGTAATCGGTACTTCGATGATCCGCTGTGCCGCCTCACGATACCCTCAAAGTTCTCAGGAATGTCGTTCGGTCTGTGACTTGGTCTTCCGGGTATATGGTTGGCTCGACGAGAGCAATGGATTGTTGCAGCGGTTGGCGGTCGTGACACTTGAGATGGTAAGGTGGACGCAATGGTAGGATGGACGGTAGTACGTGTTCTAGTAGTCAGCTTTACCCCGGTTGCTAAGAAGAAGTTGTTCAACTGATGGACAAGATGGATGAGGTCGTTGATCAGTCCTGGCGGGTGGGGCCAGCTAGACCGGGGCAGTCAATGGTTCTCGTATCGCAGTTCCAGGAACACAGCTACCGCTTGTTAGGAGAAAGTGGCTGGTGTCTATCGAAGCTATGGATGGTAACTATATAGATGGCGTAGTTCTTGACTACAGTGCTAGCACCGTCATTGGCGTCCTCTGCATCGAATTCGTCGTCGAAATGGGCAGCCCGGGTGCGTTGATAGCCGTTGGTCGCCTGGAGCGGATCAACCTTACCGTAGGGGGGAGAATGTTTTCAACTGTAGGATTAGTTGTTTGAATGGGATTCCGAGCTCATGGCGGCAAAAGCTGTGCACATATCTTAGAGACTGCCAAGCTTTGCAAGAGAGTTGATCGGCTTTACCTGTATCTCCGTAGTGCATTTGGTTGCATCGCGACCGGGTAATCACCGGCGAACAATACTTAGGTTCAAAGAATGTCGCCCCTTCAGTTTGTCGTTTCAATTGATACTGTTGTCGTGATGCTGCTCAGATCACAGAACGTCCGAAGACGGAACCTGTCTATCAATCCATTAACACTGTCGGATGGGCCACAAGTCTATCAAGCTATTCCACTCTTGTCAGACAATCCCACATTGCGTATCGAAACTCCTGAACATCATCATGAAGTTTGGAGAAGAAGAGAAGATCTTACTTCTCCGAATAATAGAGCGGGGTTTGATGTGCCGACGCAGTCCAATCAAGGTTTAGAAGATGCATCCTACTTTCCAGAAAGAATCACAACCTTATTGGGACAACTGCCTAAATCAGGGGATACGATAGCACTGAGTACCACCAATGTGCAACAGAAATATTATAGCAGAAACTGTTCAGATTCATCTAATTCTTTCGAGCGAGAAAGCCATGTAAGCTTTGAGTGCCTCCAGATACCACCGGAGCCAATAGACTTGTCTGCACTGCACGAAATTTGGGAGCAAGTCAGAGCTTGCAAGCGCGATATGGCGAGTGTGAGTACATTGACACGACCAAGGAGTTATGGTTGCTATCTGACTGATTGAATTAGAAATCTGAGTCCAAATCCGCCTCTCAATGCAGCAACTACAGTCTAGAAGGGGTGTTAACGCCTCGCAACATTAGAGTGCACGACGACGAAATTCCCAAGCATGTCTGGTCTCTCTGTTTTGACCAGAGAAAGTCTGCCGAAGCGAATACTGATACTATGAAGATAGCTTTGCAGAAGGACGGTCTGTGGCTGGACGAGGAAACCGAGCTCACGGAAATCAAAATCGAAGATCAAATTAAAAGGCTTACTACAGCATACGAAGCCAACGAAGCACAGTGGCGCGCACAATTTTGGGAGCCCTATTTTTTCAGAGTGCTTGTTGATCAGCAAGCATGTCTTACGCGAAAAACGGAGGAGCGTCAGTGTCATTCATACTCGTACAAGAATAATCAGGACTCAACAGATGAGTGTGATGAGACTACCATAGAGGAGGTCGATCAGATTTCTCGCTTTGTAGAAGAACGCTCCCCACCGATCGTACTTGGAGTTCGTCATTCTCTTCCAGTCTTGTCTACTCCTTTGCAGAGATGCAAGAAGAGCACCGGCTACGTCTACAGCGACCTGATATACGCTGTTGATATGTGGGGATCTAAAAACGAAGACTTCCAACAAGTTGTTGAAACCTTGCCCACAATTAGCCTGTCTCAAGACAAAACCCATCATGGAGGGTGGCTGCTCGTGGAGTTCAAGCGCAAGCCTTCAAAAGCTGAAACACATCTTAAAGATATCGCAGTACGATACGCTTCCTTTACGGCTGCTGTATTACTCCATGAGAAATTGAAATTATGCTATATGGCCTCGGAAGGATCCTTCGCAAAGAATCAATACAAGGATTTGAATGTACATATCTTCGCTGCCGTCGGCTTTATAGCATATCACTACATACATTGCCTTCGTCCAGGCAAGCCCGGATGTCCCGTCAAGTACGAGTCTTATCTAATAGACACATACCACCTGAACTTTCGGGATAACCGCAACCGTTTTCGACATACGCTCAATCTTCTCCATGTATATCACAGTACGATTATCAAAGACATTGAAATCGAGAGACTAAAAACGGTGGTCGCCCTGGATCCGACAGAGCGTCAAAATAGACTTCAAAGGAGAACTCATAAAAAGATTTGGTTCGAGATTCTAGAGTACGAGGGGAACGAGACAATTATGCCACACAATGACTCTTTATGTCCCCAAGCGACCGTAGAAGAACCAAGATTAGAGTTTCTCCCCGACGATGGATATGCTGCGATCGATGGTCGCCAATCGACTGCAGGAGAACCAGCAATAGAATCTCCCTTCGAGGGATATGTTGCGGCCGATGCAGATATAGCTGAAGGGAAGCAGCAGAAAGAGAAGAAGCAACGCTGTGGCTTCACAACAAAACAAGGCAGAGCTTGTAAAAATCCTGCGTCCTCTTGTCGCTTTCCACAGCACCAAAAGCAAGCGCTAAACCGTGCCAAGATCGCCAACAAGAATCCTCAGCCTGGGTCGGTAGTAAGGCGAACATGAAAAAGCGGAAGCTGAGATGGAAATTGAGACGGGTATGAGAAGCGGAGGTGGGTATGCAATGTAGCAGTGCGAAGGAAGTGGAGATAGGCCTGTCGCAACATCTTGAGGGAAATCCCGAAGATATCTCTGAGATCATGTTTAAGGGACTGTCCAAGGCTCTTTGTACAGAACATGGCCGAACGACTTTGCCTTGAGCGGCATCTACTCTTCTTCTGAAATGACACCTCCTCGGGCTAATTAATAACCACGCAGTTTGTGCAGACGCCAATTACAAGGGGAGCCTCTATTGGCAAAATACATCTACTGCGGGGGAACTACTTATACTGCGTACAAACCAGTCGGTTTTCTCCAGAGGCTCGACAAATTTAATGGAACTCCTGAAATACCACCCCCCTTTGCGCGGACACCACCCCCAACACGAAGCCTGATCGATTAATCTCACGCGTTCTTTGTTTACATCGCATACCATCTTTGTCGCCGCCTACATAGAGCCAAGGCGATACACGAGGAGATCGCTCGCGAGGTGGACGAAAAAACGCTCGGGTCGTCAGTAGGCGGTCACATTGGCGGTGTTCCAGAATCCTACATGGGGACTCATCAAATGTAAATTAGCATGCAATTTGAGGTGGATTCTGAGCATTCAAAGGATGTTTTCAGGTTCAAATACGCCCGGGAAAGCAGGTGAGAAAATACATTAGATTTGGTGATATACAGTCGCAAATGCTTGTACCTCTTACTGTCTTCCAGATCAATTGGGGTAGCACCAAGCTTTCGCCTCCCTAGCAACGATATCGGCCGCCATATTCTGGAGAGTTTTCTGTGGCTCAGGATCCCGTGTAGGGTGGTGCGCAAGCGGCACATCAACGATAATAACTGGTATGCTTCGATTTCGAAACGTCAGCCTCGATGGTGGAATGAAGAAAATATCGAGGGACATCCCAATCTTCGCGTGTGCGCCTGTTCCGTAACAGCTTTCATTCTCAACACGCTGGGGTAGGCGTGCTCGTGGAATCCCACCACATGACAACTTCTTAAGAGTGGCCTTGCCCTGCGATTGGCTTTGATCTCGAGACTGCGTGCCACTGCAAACTCATTGCAATTGCGGAGTCTCGGATGATTCAAGCCTCCTGTGTCCATTTACGCTGCCATATGCGTCCAGGGCGTCTGGCGTATCTGCATCGTTGGCACCGCCAAACTGACGGCGGTAGATCCGGTATCCGATGATGTAGCTACTATTTGTGGACCACATGTGGATAGATCGTTTGCCATACTCTTGTGGCAATTTATTTCCTGACTCCGAGCTCTTTGGAGAGTACATTGACGTCAACTGAATGACACAATATCCGTTCCGAGGATGGACATGTAGAAGATTCAAGATCAAGCCCCGTGGATTTCGATGGATAGTCGGAATAATGGTGTATTTCGAGGCGTGCGTCGCAACAATCGAGCTAGTGATGCTGACGCGAGGGTTGGATCTATCTTGTTTTTTGTGGTGCACAAGCTCTCGTCGTGCAAGCCGAATTAGCCAGTACTCATAGTCTATATTCGGTTGATTTTGATCTGGCAATATAGCACCTCGTCGACACCGCGCTCTTGAAAGTGATGGAGGTCAAAGTCGGCCACGAGGGTTGGACAAGAAGAGCAGGGAGACAGACTCAGAAGGGGGCGACTCATTCTCGGCTAGTTCCAAGCTGAAGCATCCAAACGCTGCTGATTTGACCGATACGAGATGAGGGAATCACCGTTTAGCTACGTTGTCCGTCGAGTACTTGGCTTCTCTTCCTAGCCATCAAGTAAAACATCAGGTTTGCTCAGGGCAGTCTGGTTTTCTATTTCCGACAGTCTGATTAGCCACATTCAATTTTAAACTCCCCGCATTGCGTCGCATTACGCAATCTATTTAGTAAATACTATTCTCAATTAGGATATCTCGTCGTTGTCGTTGTCGTCGTTGTTGTCGCCGTCAATTGTTATAGCTTTATTGACGATGTTTCTGGTGGAGATCTCAAATTAAAGTATGATCGACACCTTTGTCAACTTAATGCATTGATAATATTACGTTCTTAATTTTCTCTTTTTGCATCTACATTACTATCTATTATCAACATTATTATTATCGTTTGCACTAGTCTATATGCATCGTCAATATATAGTTTAGTATAGCTAACATTATCGTCGATCTCGAAAACAACAGTTAGAGCGTCGATAAAATAATAGAAGCAAACTTCAAATATCGCGATATCTAAGTGACTAAATTAGATTATCAAAATTATTTCGTCTATTTGCTATTTTCTATATTAACTATCTTCTATCTTCTACATTTACGTCTTTAGCTTTGTTAATATTAGTTAGTCTTGTTAGTCTTATTATAATTTTTAACAATTAGTTTATTGTAATATTTCTAATATAGTTTAGTATCTCTAGCAAGAAGACTTGATAATAAATTAAATATAGCAAAATACAAAAACAAAAAGATTGAAGATATATAATTATTAATTATATTAATAACAATAATAGTCTCTTAAAGTTGTTTGTTAGCTACGATACATTCTTCGTTTTTTTGTTATTCTTCTTGTTTTCTTTTTCGACGTTGTCGTTGTTTGTTTGATTTTCGTTTTTTTCTTTGCAAATATAATTCTTTGTTTTTGCGATTCTATTCTCAATTGTTTCTTAGACTTCTTTTGTACGCGTTCGATAAATTTTGTTGTAGAATAAAATATTTGACTAAGACGTTGTTGATCGTTTAGCTTTGTCGACGTCGTCGATATTAAAAAAGCAAAGATTGATTAATTCAATATAATTGTTATAGATAGCAATTCGTTATTTGATTGATCAAAATTGATCTCTTTTGTATCGTCAAAAGTTTTAGAAGTTTTAAAAATCTCAAAATTTGATAAATTTACAATTAGAGACTAATTTATAGATTTGATAAATTCGAGCGAGAAATTAGATAGAAAGAGATTTATTTCTATTTAATTCTTATTTATAGAGATAATTTGCGTGTCTTTTTTGATGCTTGTCGTCGACATATCAAAGTTATTATTAGAAACTTTTTGAAATTGTCTTTATTTCTCTTTGTTGAAGAAGAAATTATCAATTTGACTATATTTTGTCTTATAATTTGTTTTTTGAGTTTCTTTTGTCGCAGTTTGTTTTTCTAGTGCTTTTTTTTGTAGTAAATTATTATATATTTGTTGCACGCGAGTCTCTATTGCTTTTGCACGTTGTTAACGTATTGTTATTGTCGCATCTTAATTTATTATTTCTTGTTTAATCAAAATACGCTTCTTGCGAGATCTCTCTTTCTTATATACTAGAACTTTTTTGTTCTTTAGAATAGTTGAAAAGCTTGCAAATATCTTATTGCGAGTTGTATAGCGTGCGTTGTATTTCTCGCGAAATTTAGTATCTAATTTGATTTTTTGCTTAACAAAGTTCTTTGTCTTTTTTGCGAACAAGATAGAGTAATATTCAAAGTTTTTTAGAGTCTTTGTCTCTATTATATTGCATTTCTTGTTGCAATATTTGTCGTTGTCGACGTCAACAAATATCGAAGACTTTGCAATATTTTTGTTGTTGTTGTCGCCAACTACGATCAGCAATAATCTTTATTTTCTAATATAGTTTTTATAATAATTATAGAGTTATCGAGAATATACTAGAGTTATCGAAATTAAAATATTTTTTGTATTATATACATAGAGAAAGCACTTGCATAAAAGATCGTATTGTAATAGCAATAAGTACTAAAATAAATACTCGTCGTTGTCTTGCGATTTCTTCGTCTCGTTAACGTCAATCTTATTACTTTATCTTATTATTATTGTCTATTTCTTTGTAATCTTGTCGATTGCTTTATAAGTTAATTTAGAATCTATTTAACGAAATACTTTGACATTTATAATTATCGATCGCTTTATTCTTTTCTTGTTAATTGTCTTTTTATAGTCTTGCTCTTTTTGCTTTATTAGCTCTACTATGCGAGTAGCTAACTAATCAATAGACGTATACTTAGATATAAAGCTCTTCGTCAATCTATATAAACTTTTCGTCGTTTGCGAGATTTGCGATTCTAGATTGATATACGTTCGCGTGAAGTATCTAATAAGAGCAAACTTCTATTGCTTATAGTAGTTAATAAGATACTTTTTATTTTTATCAAATAATTTATTCAAAACAATTGATTGCTTGATCGCTAAATTCTCTTAATTATAGATTTTTACTTAAGTTTATAGTAGATTCTGTAGTTTCTTTTGCAACTCTATCGAATATCGTCTTGCACAAATAAGTTTTTTTCTTATAGTTTTTATCGTATATTATGTATACAATTGAAGCTATATATTAATATCGAAGACGTCGATTTAAAGCATAGTTATTTTGTTTTTTATACTAGTCTTCGCACAATTGATTTGTCGTGTTTTGATTATAGCAAAAAACAATTTTAAGACAAAATCGCTAATTATTACGCGAGAATCGATGCAATTATAAAACATCAAATTCTTTAATATCTCAAATATAAATGTAAAAATCTCTTTTGATTCAAAGATTACAAAATAGTAGATTGTCGAAAAACTTTTGTTGATATTAAAGATTTTAACTATTATTGCAAGAGATAGATTTAAATAATTAGTATTAAAGATAGTATTTGTTTGCAAACTAAATTTATTAACAAAGTATCTAGCTATTCAAATTTGTTAGATATTGCAAAAAAGAAAATATTCGATTACTACTCGTCGTCGATTATCTTTTTCGACAACGTATTTTTGAAAATAGCGAACATAAAATCTCTTAAATTCTAGATTGTGCAATATATATTTTAATTAATTCTTTGGCGACATTTTGTTGTCGCTTTGCATAAAATTATAATATTCGCTTGCATTCAAATCAAGCTCTATATAAATTATTGTTGTCTAAATTTGTCAAAACGTAATATAAGCATGCTTTAGATTGATAACAATCTTTATCGTTTGTTGTCGATCAAAATTTTAATTCTTATAAGCTAGAAATACGAAAAAATTCTCGCTCAAATTATAATTATATTGCAGACAAGTAATAACAAGCTATTATTGACTTTGCTGTTTTGAAAAAACAACGATAATATTGTATTTGCAATCAATAGCAAGCATTGTCGTTGTTTGCGTTCTTGTTTCTTGCTTATCGAGTTTTTGTTAGTCTCTTGTCGTCTTTTTGTGTCTAGTATAGTCTATTCTTTGCTTGTTGACGTTTACATTGTTAAAGACAACGACTATATAGAAGTCTTAACTAAAGACGTAGTTCTAAAGACGTTGAAAGTTAGTCTTTTTATTGCTAAGAAGCTTGTGCTGTCGCGACAATACAAGATAAGATATCGATATATAGACTAGAGTCTTTGTTTTGCGATTCGCAAGCGTCAATGTAAATTCTATAACAATGCAAGAAGATGTAAAGAAGCTATTTAGATAGATCGATTGTCGATAAATTCAAATTAGATGCTAATTTTGTAGATAAAGGAGTAAATGTAAAATTCTTGGGGAATTGACGATATCTATTGTTTTATCGCCTATTTGTCGTTGTCTTAGACGATCGTTTGTTAATATACTACTATTACTATTACGATTGCTACTACTACTAAATAACTAGTCTATGCAGGTAGGCGGTGGCGGCGGTGGCGGCGGTGGCTTGATGTGGCTAATCAGACTGTCGGAAATAGGAAACCAGACTGCCCTGAGCAAACCTGGTAAAACATCTCGATCAACGCAACAGCTAAAATTCATTCTCATTCTGTGATGAGTATCAGCCTGCCGAGGTAGATAGTTGTTGCTACGAAATATACACTGAACTACCGGTCGCAGCCTTTTACCCACATTAGTTGTCCATGGCAACTCAGGTAGCATGAACCTTGTTAGGTCTCGAGGCTTGGACCGTCCTGGTAAGACTCAATAACTCTTGATATCTTCTACCACCTTCCCGGAGTGGCTGGCAAGAGGATCACCTGTACGCGGTGCCGGCTACGAACCTATCGCTTGTCGATAGAGCCAAGTATCCTCCTTCGATATTCGATCACGCAGCGATTATCTACTCGAATCAAACGAGCAACGACCAACTTCAACGATAGAGGAAGTGAGGCTGCGAAAGAGGAGTGTTTATACATTTACAATTCGATTACGCGAACACAACTTATAAAGAGAGCTGTCTACTATGCGAAATATCTACTCGAACACGATTTCAACGGAGACTTACGTCTATAAGGCAGTTTCTATAATATAAATATTAGTGTCGAGCATACAGCGTTCTCTTGCTACGCAAGCTACTCGACGTTAAGCAATATTCCGCAGAGCGAATCTCTAAGAATTTTTCTAGTTTTTCTCGACTAAATAGCGCAGTCTGACGCGTGCGATAAAAAGAGAAGTCCGAACGTAGTCTATAGCGACTATACGAATGTTAAGGAATAGAATTATTGTGATAACAATTGTGCATATATAAGTAAGACAATTGCTATTGTAAAGAAGCAGTAGCTAGATCGCCTCAAACTTAAGATATAGATCTAGCGACTTGAGTAGCTGGATACTCGTATCCAGTCTCCTAAGTATAAAAATGGATTACACACACACCACCTTCCTGGATGGGTTTGTTTGGGAAGGCCCGGAGCGGAAAGGCCCCGCAGGGTGGGCCATCTTATAAACGGGCGCCGTATAACTCTTTAGTAGAATGTGATTGATCGTACAGATTTACTCCGGACAGTCTGGTTTCCTATATCTGGCAGTCTAATTAGCTATATCGTTATGCCCATCACCCCCATCATCGCCGTCTGCATATAGTCTAAGATTATTTAGTAATAGTAGTAGTAGTATATTTGCACTAACACGTTCTCGATAGAGATCGACGGGCAGACAGTAAAGCAATAGAATCAACGTTGTGCTCCAAAAATTCTTTGCTATCTGCACTCTTTTTTACTAAGTCTTACTAAATTAGCATCTAATTTATTGTCAATTATCTTCTCTTAGTTCGCTATAGATATAGAGTCTATCTCGACTCTTGCAAAGCGCAAAACAAAAGCTCTAGTCTATCTTAACAACGCTCTAACTACTGTTTTCGAGATTGACAATAATATCAGCTATACTGAACTGCATATCGACAATATATATAGACTAATAGAGACAATAATAATAATATTATTAATAGATAGAGATATAGATGTAGAAAAGAGAAGATAGAGAATAAAATATTATTAATACATCGAATCGACAAAGATACCGATCATACATTAAATTGAAAACTTTACCAGAAATATTATTAGTAAGATTATATACAATTGTCGATAACAACAAGATGTTCCTTATTAGATATAGTATCTACTAGATAGATTGCGCAATAAAGAATAATGTAACTAATTAGACTGCCGGATATAGGAAACTAGACTGTCCGGAGTAAACCTGTTAATTGTATAGCAAGATTGCAACTATAGAAGCACTCCGGAACAGAAGAAGTAACGCTTTTACTTATGCAATTAATCGACAATGTTATCTTTATCTTCGTGTCCGTTCGAGAGAAAGAGAATATCGCATGCTTTTTAACAAGTAAGTTAGTTAAAAGCAGAGTTAACTCTGAATTGCATATATCTTTTGCAGAGTCCAAAACAACAGAACTAGAACAATTACAAGTATTGACACAACGTCGATTTGAAATTACTCAATATATAGCGAGATAGTAAAATCTACTAATTACTTGCTTGTAGACAAGCATGTATAAGATTTGTAGAGTTGAAAGCAGAAAGACGGAAACAGCGAGAGATACTAAATCGATATTAGCTAGAACTTGCAAAGAGAGTATTTAAGTAGCAAAGCTATCGATTAATAATTTGTACGCAAAATTATGTTCGTCTCTCTGTGTAATTTTCAAGCGGTATATAGAGCTTCCGCTCGAGTGCAGAACAGACAGTTTGTTAACTATCTGTCTTGATATTCTTAGTACATCTTATAGGTTTGACGCACTCTCTATACTTGTTCATATTTACGTTAGAGTAGATGTTCATATCTATGCTAGAAGCTTATTAGCAAAGCTTGATCTAGCAAACAGAGTAGACTTTGTCCACGAATTAATTTTATTGAACGTATTAGACTACTTCTAAAAGTTGCCGTCGACAATAGCTGATCCAGAATTTGCACTCTGTAATGTCTCCATAGATAAGAATTATGTGGTTTATCGAGAGTAGAGACTACTATATTGGTTACGTGTCACGTCTAAGATGTAGAGAATTGGAATTGAGAGTTACGAGCGAAGCCTGCTAAACACAGCATCGCGCCATAACCCGCCCACCCCGATAGTACGGGGGTTCCGCCTTGGTAGAAAGTACTTGAGAACACAACAATATGCGAGCAACAGAAGGGAGTGATTAGCGTTTTTACTGATAAAAAGTTACTTGCAAGCAACAAAGCAACATTCTTCGCAGCCAAGTTGCATCCATGACATCACACTGTATCCCGATACTATCCTCCATGATTAGAACCAAAGACCCTAGACCTTCATGTCGCATCAAGCACGTTGAGGGCGGGTGCTTCGTCGGGTAGGAATTCCTGACGAAGGATGTTGGTCCGTGGTAGTAGCGGTAGTAGACCGCGGAGCTGTGAAGACCTTGGGATCTACAGAAACCGTGAAAGAGGGGCCTTGACTTGAGAACTGAGATAGCGTCGAAGAGGGGTCCTGATGAGATTTCCTAGACGATTTAGCTAGCAAACCAACTGCGGAGTGTAGTTTGCGCTCCGACAAGGTAGACGGTGTTCTCCTCACACGTTGTGAGACCCTCCGGGTTGTCAGCTTCGTTCCTGTGGTCCACGAAGATGCTTCCTTGGATGCTGTACGTGCTTCATACTCTTCGACCAACTCCATACAGTTACCCAGCTGATTAAGGCTTTGCCACTCATCGTCCTCGGAATCGAATCCTTTCCAGTGGAGGAGATATTGTAAATCCTGCTTGCTGTGATCGGTTCGCATACGCTTATCGACTATGCATTCTACCTCGTAGGAACGCCACTGGGGTGTATCACCTTCTACCTCGACAGCGCCAAGCGTATCTGGTCGCTGACGGTCGTATGAGTCCATGGATGGGCGAGGTTCCACTCCTGTTGCTGAAGCCATCGAGTGTACCCTCCTGGCTGGAGATAGCTCAAGCTTATAGGATAGTCATTCGGTGCGTCGTTTGGTCGCTGACGCTTTATTGCTCTGGTGTTCAGGGACATTTGAGTAATCCCTGGCGAGCGAGGAGCGTTGAATTCGTGGGGCCTTGCCACCTGTACTGTGTCGGGCAGTCTTCTTGGCCTTGCCACCTGCACCTGAAGGTGAGAATGATTGGTCGGAGATGGACGATGGTGTTGAATCATGACTGGTCTGGTCTTCAAGAGTATTCAGAACTTCTCTGGGAAGGGAGGGCAAAAGACCACGAGGGGCCTTGCCGCCTGTATTTTGTTTTGCAGTTTCCTTGGCCTTGCCACGTGCACCTGAAGACAAGGTTGATGGGCCGTTCGAGATGGATGATAGGGTTGAAGTTTGACTAATCTGATCTGCTTCTTTCGCGAGCGAGGAGAGTAGATCCCGAGGAGCCATGCCACCCGTACTTTGTGGGGCAGTTTCCTTGGCTTCCTCCGCAGAGTTCGACAGAAGTTCTCGAAACATTATCCCAAGACTAGAAGCGTCCCACACAGCAACAAGAGAAACGCTTGATATAGTGATAGGGAGTACGCAACCAGCAAACAAAATCAATACCCTGTCGTAGTCGACCAAGGATCTCGTGCAAACGGGCGTCAATCGGAATCAATCGGAACTAGCGGGCGCTGGTAAGGGGTGCCTGCGCGAGCCACCCACAACTGGTTGTCGGTTCGGGCATGTCTTATTGGTGTGCTTATCGTGGGCAATCTCGTGCTTACCTTGGAAAAGAGTGATTGTGCTTTTTCCGAAATATACACACGATGAATGCACAATATTATGACTCACAGGCAACGTTCTTGTCCCCTCTCGTAGTTGTATTATAACGACAAAAAAAAGGTTCCAAGATTCCATCGTAGCTTAGCTAGAAGTAGGCGCCATCGAAATGTTGAGGTTTTCTGAGACACAGACTCAAGCAAGCCAAATCGATCGAATGTCGTGATTGGAACATGCATATGAGTTGGATCTTGGCGGTGAAGCAAGAAGTTTGTGTTTGGCGGTCGCCCCCAAGGTAGGGAAGTTGTGTCAAATGTACATGGAGGCCAGACGATGCGACTTCTCTCAAAGCTGCCATCTCTTCATGAGTCTTTACTGTTTTGCCGTTGGGTTCTGCAAGCGCCCATTAACGGTAAGTCTTCAAACGCCACCAAACAAAAGAGCATCGTCTTGGCATCCTTGTTCTGGCGTCATGACCATGAAAGCAATTTCGATAGGCCTGGCGTTCTGTTGTGGCTTACTCCTGCGACCGGAGAGCGATATATAGTCAACGATGTACTCAAGATTGGTGGGATTGCGGTTGGCAATGCTGGACAAATTTGGGATCGTGGAGATGTCCTAGTAGAGACTCCTGTTGACGAAAGTAGCTAAAAGCCAAGCTGGGTCTTCTGGCGGGTCAGAAAGACGTGCAGATATCTCGTTTCACTAAGATCAGTACAAGCTGTTGAGTAGAATTAACGATTGACGACTTCTTTTTGCATGTATCTATTATAAGCTCAACTTATTCGCATGCTACCTTCTTTGAACTTGTACACTTTCCTCGAGATAAGAATTTGGTCGGATCTCACCACTTGTTCATATTCCACATGATATCGTAGTGCTCGATGCATCCATTTCGTAGTCTAGTTAGCCTATGGTCGGTCGTTCTTGGGTGCCTGAAGGGGGCGACAGGTCTTTTGGTTGATTAGCGCTTGCGCTTCTTGGCAAATTCTCAAGGCTTCATCCCATTGCAGACATTAGTCCTTCAATGTGTTCCCGGCAGCGGCAGGGTGCAGCGTTCATATCATCGATCGCAGGTGATGCTGCAGCAGTCCCACCCTTCGCCTGTGGGGATTGGATACTGACTTGCGACGGCATTTCCGCAACAGGTCGTCCTGCAGATCTGTTGCACTTCTAGGTTCATTATCGTAATTTCCTAGCTCGTGAGCTCATCACCCTAAAGAAAAGTATTCTAGGCCCGTTCTCGCCACAGGTAGATGCGAGACCCACAATGATCTCTGAGGGAGCTTTAAAACTCCGGAGTGCTATGAACACATGCAGTTTAGACGCTTCGAGTCCGGCCAACGTGCAGCACCTTCTTCGTAGTTAACGACACCAGTCAAGAGTCTTCCATGCGATCAAAGTTCACCTGAAGAGCAAGTAGCACAACTATACTGCGAAGCCATATGGCTCGCCCCACTGAAGCGGCCGAGCTATGACATGGGTGCGCAGATCAGGTGGACGAGAAGAGAGCGGGAAAAGTAATGGGACCCCCATAGTAAATTTCGATCCTCTGACAGATGCTCACTTTTTAGCGTCAGGTTTGAACTCCTGCATGCCTTTGCGCTCTGCCCACCCTTGAGCTGTAGGTCCCGAACCTCTATGTAAAGCTCGTATTCCTTCCGTATGCATCCTGCAATTTCCGTTTCGTGCCTCCTTCTCTGGCAGCGAACAAACACAATATCCCACTGTACTGGGCGGTGGGCTTTCTTAACGCGCCACTTTCAAAAGTCGCTACCAGCTTGGCAATATTCGATGGAGGACCAAGCGTGAAGCTGAACCTTGGCGCTGGTGGCGCCGCGGGCATCAAGGAGGACTGGAATGGATCCGGAGGGATCGTTTTATTGGGTAGTAGTAGTAGTAGTAGTAGTAGTAGTAGTATATTCATAGATCGACCCGCACTCTAAAGAGCGCATGCGACATTTAACTATAAATAGATATTTAATCTCGCCTAATTACTAAGCTATTTACATTGCAACGTAACTTTATCTACAAAATCTCGTTCGTTAAAATTAGAAACTTCTAGACGAAACCTCTTATTCGTTTTTCTTTTCTTTGTGTGCGTAATTGTATGTCTACGAGAGTCACTACTTGCGATAGCTTTCGAAAGTGTGCCTAATAAACAAATCTATATCTAAAATAGATATCGCTTTCTATTGTGTAAAAGCTTTATTGTTCGTTAAGAATCAAATTCTTGCTTTCGTCTTTTAAGAACTTTAATAAAAAATAATTTGTAATTATTAAAACATAGAAAGAGACCTCAATAATAAGCAATTAAGTAGTTAATTGTTTTTTAACAACAAACAATAAAGCGATTGTCGCTTTTGTAACAAAATAATAAAATATATTTATCGTTATTGTCTTCGAATAACAAGTTTCTTTTGCAATTTTTAAAAAATTAAGTAAACATTTGATTGACGTTCTAACGCATTAAAGATATCTATAAGAGTTGCTACTTATAACAACTTTTAAAAGTGTTTGTTTAAATAATAGTTTGTTGTAAATATTTTGTAACTATACTTATAATATACTTTGATTCTTTTGTCTTGTTTTTTGTTTTTAGTTTTTAGTTCTTTATTTTTTTGCAAACAAGATATAGATAATGCTATTAATATAAAAGTTATAAATTGTAAGTATATAAATCTACATTTAATAATATTTCTCTACACGTTAGTTGCTATTATGCTATAACAATTGATACTTAATTGACAACAATTACTTCTAAAAATTTATTTCGATTTTGCGTATTCTTTAAAAAACAATTCTTTTTGTTTTTGTTAAAGCTTGTATTGTTGTTTTTAACATTGCAAAATTGCTTAAACAATCTTATGTTTATCAAAAATAATATTGTTTTTTTAACAAATATTAAATTATCTAAAAGTTTCTTTAAATTATATTTATTTTGTTTATAATATTTTTATTAAAGTTGTATTTATTTTAAGTATTGCAACAACATATATTGTATATTTTTTATATCTTTGCATTTGTAAAACTTATTAATTTTAATTTCAATACAATAAAGATAACTTTTTAAATCTATTTTGTTAATTTTAGTCTATATAAACATTAAGACTTTTAATCGCTTCAATTTATAATATTTAATTAGGTTTTTTATGCTAAAGTTAAAAGCAAATTTGTGCGTAATTTGTTTATATTGCACTTTGTCTTAATTTGCGAATTATTGTATGTTTATTTAAATTCTTACTTTTAATTTAGCAACTAAAATAAAAGTCTAAAGCTCTATAAAGATAACAATTAACAATTTACGTTTTTTAAATTTTTATTTGATCGCTTTCTTAATTGTTATATTAAGAACTTCGTTGTTAAGTATTCTTTTGTAAGCGAGAATTTATTATAAAGTAACATTTTATCTTAATTAATAATAAAGTTCGATTATACGTTTAAGTATATATTGACTTGTTTAATTCTTAAGATAACAAAATAATCTAATAATTGTCTAATTGTTAACAAAGATATATATTAATTGTTCAATATTATTTGTCTTCTTAATTAGCTTTAATGTTATAATAATTTTATAAAGTTTGTCAAAGTAAATAATAAACTTGTTGACAAAATCTAAATAAATTTTTCTTGTGTATGCTATTAAAGATAATTATTTTAAGATTATAATAATTTTTTATATTATTAAGAAGTTTATACGATTATCTATTTTATTTATATTTATATAAAGCGTAATATTATTTAAGTTTAAGCAAATTGCATCGTAACTAACTTTAATACAATTATTATTTATAATAATATAATTTTTGATAAAGATTTATTATAACGAAAAGACGTATGCGCAACGTTATTTAATATCGTTAAATAATTAATTGAAAATTGCTTAATATTAGATTTTTAACTTGCGAAAAAAGCTTAATTAACTAAATATGCATTGATTAATCTAGATTTAACTAATATCTAGATTGAAACTCTCGCAAATTGCTATAATCTCTTTGTATACTTAATTAAATACTATTCTTAGTATTAAGTTTGTTAATATGTATTTTAAAGTTAAATAAATTAAAAGTAGATAAAGCTTTACGTTTAATACAAAATCAATTGTAGTCTTAAAGACGTTGCTAATTATTTAAGCGATTTTGCGTTAAATAATTCTTATTGTTTTAAAAACTCTATTTTTATTTTTTTTAAATTTTTATTTTTCGAAAAGAACGTATTATATAAAGACGCAATAAAAAAAAAGAAATAAAACGATTTTTTAATAAATTGTGTATATATTTTTGAAATTTACGCTCTAAATAAAGTTTAATAAAGCTTGAAGAGCAACGAGACGCTTAATTGCTTTTATCTTTATTTGATCAAAATAAAAATTTTATTTAAGTTATTTATCAATTGTAATTCTTAAATATTTATAGCTTTTTATAATTTTAATTGTAATCGCTAATAGTTCTAGATCGCATTTTAATTCTTTACTTAAGTCTTTATTGTAAAAGTAAACTAATTAATATTTCTTTAAGTTAAATATTAAGATAT
>JAABUL010004309.1_pt1 | contig 19261 bp, 26 predicted proteins | sample 5559151 | NCBI WGS metagenome assembly JAABUL01 (sample SAMN10711876, study PRJNA513368) | rock metagenome | isolation source: Antarctica rocks | place: Antarctica: Victoria Land, Pudding Butte sud | reverse complement strand
ATAACATCGGGCGACTTCTGACCGATAACTGCTGTTGCCGTGCTTGAACAGTGTTCGGGATGGGATTGTGTTCTTCCCGACAAGGTTTTAACAAAGGGTAAGATTGGGAAGGAATTTCTTTCGAGTAAACATCTCTCCGATTGTCAGCCACTGAACCGTAAATGAGTTGTGTATGACTGAGTTCATACCTTGAAGAGGTGAAGCAAGAGACAGGAGATTAGGAGAACAGGAGGCCCAAGTGAGAAGTTTTCGATCTGTCCTATTCCACAAGCAGGGATCATTTCCGGTTCGCCTTTAGCCCCGGGGTTCTCTGGAGGTCTTGTGCTTCTTCTACTAAGTTGGCTTTTGGCACTTATTCCGCTGCAGCATAAGCACGTCGTAATAGGAGCTGAAAATCTTGAGTCCAAGTGCTTGGACTCCATCACCCGTCAATATTGCAAGCACCATCGATTGCTTAAGATACTTCAGGACGCCCCATTCCACACTGAGGGTTCCATGAAGTCTTACCTACTCGGGTTTGAAGAATTCACATCCCTTCGAATTATGTATACCATATATACGATGTGGTGACGATAGTTCTTTGTCGCGGTTTTGAATAGTGCTCTAGCAAAACCTGATTTTTGAATGCAGTCGTGCATACTGTTGGCGACATGCTTCAAGAAGCGACGGTGAGTAAGTATATACTATCCATGATTGCCAGATTAGTTTGAAGGATAGCTCGTTTTACGAAATCTATATCATCGAATATAAGGTAATAGGAGGAAAGCATATTCAAGTCTCTGAATGAGAGAGAATGAGAGAAGAATAAGTCACTCAACAATGTATAGCGTCATTTCTTCTAGAGCTTACTACTCCATAGAAAGTTGAACTGGTTGACCAGATTCGTGCTCAATGGTGACGCAACGAATGTATGATAATCTGGCCGGCTTTCGAGAAATCTTGAGGCGATCGATCTTACATCGCCTTCCTGTAGAGCTTTGCCCGAACCAAGGGATCGATAATGCTTTCGATCTTGAGAACAAATTATTAACGCTGCTCTGGTTGCCTGTACGCGCGGGATTTGGCTGATGATTACAGTGCGAGGTTCCGAAGTACGACCTAGCCGAATGTTGATGGGTTCCTCTATACTAACAATATTGAATAAATCGGCCAGGTTCAGCTGTCTGAAAGCATGTAGGACTCTTGAGTATTAGATGTAATACGGCCTTGCCAGGTTGTCCTTTCTTGTCCGTTCCGCAAGGTGATTGTGTGTTGAATATTTTTCTTTACTGAAGCAGAACGAAGATAAATTTTGTCGAGATTTGAAGTAGTTAGACGAGCAGTATATAAAATTATCTGCTCTGAGGCCGGAAAATAACAGCTGATGCCATGGTAATTTTGTTTTTACCTTGTTCTCAGCTTGTTGTTAAGTAACAACGCCTTTTGGCACTACTAATTGAGTGTTGTTTTAAATAAAGCTTAGCACCACGTTTGTAGCTTTAATGGACTCGTCTTTGATAGAGTCTCTCCGAAAATCCTAGTGCATGCTTGAACTCGGGCAAGGCAACTGTGGTGATTTGTCAACGCTAGTTGCTCGTATCCTCCCATGAGCACTCAGTGCACTTAAGATCGAAATCGCCTGAAGTGTACATTGAGATGCTCTTGTTTCCTCGACAAGGTAATCTCATCTCGATGTAATGCATCGATGATGACATTGCAGCCGTTTACCGAGCATTATTGCTCTCGGTTCGATTCTCCCGCGCCATCATGGCTCTCAGATAAAAAAAAAAGCTTTCAATAATTCTCCACATCACAAACAAAAGCAAAATCTTAACTCTTGACAAGACCTCTGTACGAAGAGTTTTCATAGGGCTCTTGAACGAATTAAAACTATCCTTTCTCGTTTCTGATAGAGTCGTTCGGTTTCTCAGAACAGAATTTCGCTCAATTTCGCTTTAAAAAATATGACAATCTCGCATCACTCTTTGAAGAGGGAGAAGATTCGCCTATCTACGAGCTCTGTTGATGTCGAAGACAGTTGATCGAGACTGTTGTAGAAAGCGATCATGCTCGGCAACTCGTAAAGCGTCCAACTATGGTTGACGGCAACGATCAGAATGATCTTTCTACCGGTAAACCAAGAAAAGAGGCGGACATAAGAGGGAATGTTGGCGGTAAAGGAGTCGGAAAATTGAAGAGCTGAGATTTCTGTCCAGGTCTTAGACCAGGCACTGCATCCGCAGGCCCCTCTCAGCCATGCGAGCCCTTTGTTAACCAATCTTTTGTACATGCATGATTCTGCATCCGCCAATAGGCACGACGGCAAAGGCTGACCTCTTTTTCCCCGTCGACATATAAAGTTGATATCTGGAGTTGTTTTCTCCCAGCAAGTTTGCGATTTGCGAGTATTAGTCCCTGATAGCAATCATAGAATTTCGGGCTGAGGTCGTGCTTGCCTTGCTTAATTTTATTCAACAACGGTTGATTCCGACCGCAAAAAATCTCGCACCAGCGTGTTTGCTTTGGTTTTGCTCATCTCAATAATCTCCTTCAGCTGTTTGTTCTTGAGTAAACAAGAGACAGTCAAGAAAGGTAGGTCTTTCGAGTCGTACTTCTCTGCCTCAACGGAAACATCCTGGTTCTCATCTGAGATCACGATTCTTTAATCATCGTATGAGCTTCAGCATCTATGCCTTTGTTCACATGAAACTCATCTTAAATAGCTCATGCGGAACGAAATATAGAGCGGTCGTCGAATCTGTCATCTTTCCTTTGTCATTCTTCGCTTTCTCAAGCATCCTTGAATCGCAAAGTACCGGTGTTGTGCAATTTGTTTGCAAATGATTGCACGATAGAGGTGCAGACAATTTGTTGAAAGATGTAGAGTGCGAGCTCAACGCATTTAATTTCAACGCATTTTCCTCTCTTGTTTTTGTTGTCCATCACGTGTATGAAAGCTCTCGGTTGTTCTTTTGAGGGTTTTGTTTTCGTCTCTCGTCATTGTTACATTGTGATGGTGCACCAAAGACGAATTATGAGTATATCCTCTTCTCAACGATCGTATTGCGAAAGCTATGATTCATTGCGTCCTCTGCGGGTAAAGATAGTGTTATCCAAGCCGACTAACCCCTCACTTGAAAGACTATTGACCGGACAACATGGCAAGAGGTTCCTCATTAATCTTGAAGCAAATGAAGAGACTTCTGGAGCTGCCCATATACAGTGCGTACTCTCTACTCGTGTGCATGCCTATCATGAGATAGACTCCTGGGACGTTCTTGTCATAGGAACCAAAGAAGGCACCTTTGTTGCATTGCGGAAGCTCGTTGACCAGGTTGGGAAAAGTAATTGTGTCCTGACCCCTCAGCATCTGAGCGATAACAACTGTGGGTTGCTCTCATCTGATCTAGACAAATTTTTCTTGTACACTATTTTTGATGTGACCTCTACTATCTGACGTACCTATGATCACGCATGCTTCGTGTTATTCAGAGTATCCCACAGGCTAATGTGCATCAATGATCCTTCAGTCACCTCCTGGATTACATGTCCAAGAGTATATAGCTGCTTCGCGCTCGACCATGTAATTTCCGATGTCATCGTCGAGGCGCTGGATGAAATGACGTCCCCCATTCGTCCTCACGAAGAATCCGAATCCAAGATGGATTGGCTTAAGGCGGCGTACGTTTGAATCTAGCTACACTTCTGTAGAACTGCTTAGCGAGTGCGGTTTTATGTTGCTGATGCCGGCCAAAACCTCTCATAAAAAAGGCCTCAAAGTCTTCCTCCCAACCGTCGGAATGCCTCCAGAGAAATGGGCTGCAGCAGTACCGATAGGGGCCATAGTGGTCAGTAGAAGCAGTAGTAGCGGCCGAGCAGTACCACGAGATATTTTAGTACCATGAGATATTTGCCTGCCAGACTCAACAATAGTGCCAGTGCTCGTAGTAGTATCCGAGAAGAGATCGAAAGTAGAAGTAGTATCAGCCATCAGCCCGAAGTTATCCTGAGTATTAATGTCGGTAGATGTCGAAGAAGAGAAGAAGAGAAGAAGTTGCGACTGTAGCGAAGGAGGTATCCTGGACCTGTCGCGCTTCCTATAACTTCGTCTTATCTTGAGACATGGTCGATTCTTCTTCTTAACAACCGGTGAAGAGTTTAGACTGGTGCTGCAGCCAATCGTCGATGTGAATGGCCAACTGATGGACGAGGGAGCCCACTGTTGGCATAATCCTCACCTGGGCCGCTGAGGGCCAACTTCAGAGTGTCTATTTTACATTTTGCATTCAAGATTTCTTAGTAAGTTCATAGCTAACTTCGCGAAAAGAGTGCAGAAATCGTTAAAGCCTGGTTCGGCCTTCTGTAGATCGGTATATTCCTCGGTCCTGTCCGGATCATGTAGGAATATTTGGTTTTTTTTTCCGTTGACTCTGTCGCCTTCCTTATTTACCACATCCTTTTCACTCGCGGATGCTTGTGGTGCCCGGAAGTCCGATCTTGCCTAAGACCAGTGGTACCATGTAGCACTCGGCTGTCCTTGTAAGACGTTCAATATGGGATGTTGCTGCGTCGTCATTAGAGGGTCAGATGAGCTCATGATCCAGTCGTCTGTCGAGATGTTAGCAGATTTCGAGCTCTGCTGTACGAGTATAGGAAGCATGGACCGCTCATCTCAGGCATGAGCTAACATTTGTGTTCCTCTACTACATATGTAGATAGAGGCCGGTTGTTGGAAAAGCCTTCGCTCGAACTGATGGCAATCCGCTCGATTGATTATTTTTCTGGATAGTGTAAGTAGACCCAGGCGCCCGGCAACCTTATATAGTATTCTCATCCACATCAAGTCATATTCTTTGTGATTAGATATATAGAAAGCAACATCCAAGGCTTTGCGAAGAGGAAAAATGGACTGGAATATCCCCATTTATTTATCAAAAGGAAGGTAGAAAATTCGAAGTAGTTGACTGGGAAATAGAGGTCGAGTGTGGCATGTAGAAAAGAGGGAGGTAGGACGGGGAAAGTGGGTTTAGGTAGGCGAGGATGACCAAGGTTCGAGCTAAAACGGATGAATCTCGAGAGCATCCATCCCATGAAATCCTCTTGGCGTTCACGGGTTGTGAGAAGGTGAAGTGGTGCGAGAAAAGTGACGCGAAGTGAAGGTAAGAACATGAAGTGTTATTGATGGGATGAGCAGTGCAGAAGTTGAAGATTAGGAGAGGAATAGTATGGATCTTAACAACAGTCCAGATTACCTCCGACCGTTGATCATTCCCCAATTCCTTGGCAGTCCAACCACCCAAAGGCGCTGGCGACCGTTGCTTCTAACAAACAGGTCCCCCTTTCAAGCCAAAAGTTGATCAACTGTTTTCCTGACGTTCATCGTCCTCAAATCTCCGTAGTGTTGCCCAACCCCCAGGAAAACCACTGGTATTCCCGTTGCATGCACCATACTAACCAGAGTCCCTACCATATCGCCAACTGTATCGCACTTACTGATTATAAACCCGTCCAATCTTCTTTTACCTCCAAATGCCTCATTAAAACTTCTGGCCTGCGCCACACTGTCACTCCCAACAAGAGCCTCCCCAACCATGAGGATCTTGTCCGGCTGTGCGAAAGTCGCAAACTTCTCAAGTGAAGACATTAGGCGCGCATCGTTATGACGCCGGCCTGCGGTATCGATTAGGACAACGTCGAATTGATGCTGCGTAGCATAGGAAACAGCATCCTTAGCAATGTTAGCCGCGTCTTTCCCATACCCCTTCTCGTACAGCTCGACTTTCCCCAGTCCTTCCCGATCGGAGAGTTCCTTCAAGTTGCGAGCATGAACGCGTAGCTGCTCAACAGCGCCGGAGCGGAAAGTATCGCAGGCGGCAATGAGCAGCTTGAAGTCATTTTGAAGGAGGAAAAAAGCGAGCTTGGATAGATTCGTGGATTTGCCGACGCCATTGACGCCGACGATGGAGATGACGTAAGGGCGTCGCGGTGTGAGGGACAGAGGAGAGGGAGATGTGACGGCGGTGATGGAGCGAAGAATGTCGAGGGAAGTGGTGGGGGTCAGCATTTTGCGGAGGGAAGATTCCATTGCTGTATGGATTGTTGATCGAACGCCTTGAGTAGACAATTAGCTACGAACCAGAGTCAAGAAAGGCAGAAGCATACTCTCAAAGCTGGCGGTTTTAACGCCTACTAGCTCTCTTTCCACGCCTTCACACAACCTTACGGCAGCCTCTCTTGCCACGTTTTTCTTTAGGAGATGCTCTTCCATCCCCTTCATTGATTTATCAAGATCCTCTTTTGTTAAAACCTTACCCCCAATGACATTTCGGAAAAGTCCAGTGATGGCACCTAAGCTAGATCCCACCACACCACTACCTACTGATGAAGACGGTGATTTCTTTTCACTAGCTTCCTGCAAGATTGAATGTACTTCATCGTCAAGATCCTTCAAAATGAACTGGCCCTTTCCGGTTCTGATCCCAAAAGATTCCGGATTTATTGCATCTACACTAGTTCTGGAATCGAAATCAGGATTTGTTGTTTCATTACTGTTAGCGGACGCCGCCGAATAGTCAAGAATCACTCCATCATCCTCGTCCGCCATACCATCAACATCCCATCTCCTCATCTTTTTCGTAGCATTCTTGGCAGGCTTCGATTTATTTCTTGACATTTCGTCTCCAGAAGACGCATTTGCTGATGCTACAGTCTTTCTAGCTCTTCGCGAACCACCTTTTGGACCTAATTTGGCAGATAGTAAGTGGCTAGCGAGGGGTGTGGTGGGTCTGGAGTTATCGGGTGTGGGTATCGGAGTAAGTTCTGTTGATGACCCAGGTATATTCGGTGCCCTATGTTGATCTAGAAAGAAGGCATGGGTCAGCCTTAAAGGACCCGGACTTGGAGCGGCCCCGGACATACTACTAATCAATCCCGGTATAGGCGGCGCAGGTTCATCTACCGCGTTCCCTGAGCTCGACGGTGGCGTGAAGTCATCCAGCGTAAGCTGTGGCGCTCTCTGTGTGTTTTGCTCTGCTGAACCTTCTAGTTCTCTCACTTGCTGGTTGAAATATCCGTCAAAGTCGCATTGCACGATGCTCGTATGCGGTTTCTTGAGCTGGTCTTTGTAGAGGTCCACAAAAATGACTCGGATATTATCCAAAAGCTTGTCAACCCAAGAAAGATGAAGTAGAGATTGGTAGACTGCCTGATATAATTCATTAGCAACGATAGAGGATGATAGCTCCTGCCTTGAGCATACGAACGACGAAGATGAGGCCTAGGTCTTTTACACTGGTCCATCTCAGCGTATATCGATCTTTCTTATACATCGGATTGTTCGCCGCTGAAGAATCGTCCACAAGGCCTGCACCCGAGGTAGTTTTCTCTTCGATAAAGACATCCTTTATAAAGCCGTTGATGATACTGCTGCTCACAGGCACGTAAGATTTAGACCATAGCACCACCCCGGAGGTTGAGAGTATCTCAAAGCCGTCTAACATTTCGAAGGTCGAGCAATCAGCTGAGTGAACATCTGGTGGGAGACGCTTAATCGTTCAAATCGGCTCGTAAGGCTTAGTATGAAAAGAACCTTCAGCTGAGTTGGGAGGTAAGTCTCAAGTCTTGCCGCGGGTGCGCGGTTAGCGGGCAAGCCGAGGTTAGCGGCCACGACCTTACCTTTAACCATGATGACTCTACCACCATACGGGCCTTTTAAAACGGAATCACTAGGCGTACACTCATCCTCGTACAGGTATCAAACTCCGCCTCCCCTCCTACTTGGTACTCCCTCCTTCAGGAATGGAACAAGGATTAGACGGTTGGGTGAGTTTAGCTACATAATACTCAGCTGCATTACCTCGCATAGAATAGTAATCAAGCTATCAACTGAATCGTTGCAGCGTTATTAGATGTATTTTCGCGCTTCATCAATTGCATCGTATTTACTTCAATGCTACATTTGAACGTTTCAAGGTCTACTTTCTTTACACTGAGGGGGAAGCTATATCTTGACGAGACCTTCGCTTTGCTTCCCATCACTAATTTTTGTCTCATTATTTTACTTCTCTTGCGGGTGGAGAGGGAAGTGAGGCAGGGGGTGTGCATGTAGGAAGAGAGTGTGTACGTCTTGTGGTTTCCATGTAATATTGCTACAAATGTTTACCTTTACATATACTTCCTATCTTCGAAGCCGCGTAACACAAATGCAGGACGTCATATCAGTAATATACCCAGATACGAAGGCAGAATACGAGCGCTGTTGTGTGAGCTTATTTTACGATGTTGACTATCAATTGATAATACTATGAAGGTCGATCTACACGTCTCCTCCTTTATTTTGAGCGGTGTGACACAGCTCAATATAGTGATACAATTGGATATCACGACAAACAGAAGCGTTGCAGGCGAGACTACTATATGGCGTTGACGACCATTTCCCACTACTACACAAGACAATCTATTGGTCTACTCCAGACGATGAGTGATCCAGCGAAGCGCAGGACCTTGTGTCAGCATTACGACCAGACAAAAGAAAAGCAAGCCACCGAGCAATGTCAATGTCTCATCGCAGTCGAAATCTAATCAATATATATAGGCTCCCTCTCTCACTCCTAATCCTATCATCATCTCTTCTGTGCTCCATCTTCACTCCATCTACAACCGTCTCAGAAAATCGCTCAACAAGAAATACCCAAGCCTCTCCACCTTTCCCTAGGTAGTATTGTTCTTAGCAGCCAGCAAACATGCTCGTCTTCAAGCTTATTACCGCAACCCTCTTTGCCGCCACCGTGGCCGTGGCCTGCCAGAGCTACAACGATTGTCCTGGCCAAGAAGTATGCTGCAGTACGTCCCCATTTTTAATTTCTCCTTCCACATCCACCACTGCCACCCCATATAGAAAGACTTCCTTCCATCCTTCCTCGTTTCTCTAGTCCTTGACATGTGGACACCCGTTCTAATATTGCCTATTATTAGCTGTCGGCCCAGCGCCCTACCAAGGCGGGTATTATACCCAGTGCGCTGCCACGGACAGTACTTGCTGCAACGATAGGCTGCCGGGTTGGGATGGGGTTCCGGCTACTCATTCGGTCTGTGATGGTTAATGCGGGGTCGAAGCTGGATCGAGGAGAAGGGGGGATAGGAGGGACGAGTTTGATTGGTATAAATCGGTGGGGGTGATGAAGGCTTGAGAACGATGGACCTTTGATCAAGTGTCTTTGAGGGTGCAATGATGCATGCTAGGATGAACGCCCTTTACTTTCGCAGAATTCACAAGCGACTATCCAAGAATCCTTCCAGCTTCAGACAATAGCAGCTGCTTCTTATTTAAATTAGCAGCGCAGGAGAGGACTAGCTTTCATCTGAGCGTAGATCATATTAAGAAATTCTGGTTTTCCAATGACCGATCACGTCGTTCAAATCCCAGAGTTCATGGACATGGGCACGAGCGTCTACTGTAGAGTTTTGCGTTGTTAACCCTCGTACGGCCCTGGAGGTCGCTAAAACCCACTCCGCAACCCCTGTCTAGCGGCATATGTAGGCAGCTGGAAAGCTAAGGTATCGAGCATTGCTGTCCTCCAAAAGAACACACAATCTCTAGAAGACCAGATACAGTATCAATTGACGGCACAACCTCAGTAGCACGTTACAGCCATAGGCAATGCAACGGTCGTCATACGCTCCTCCACCAGCGCATTCGCCTCCGCTCCACCATCCGGTTCCGCAACATGTCTCAACCGTCCCAATGATGCGCTCTCCACCACCTCCTCAATCTCAGGGGAGTAATTATGGGAGCCCTTATGGTGGGCAAATGGGTCAAGGGCAGCAAGCCCCGGGTGGAGGCGGACCGTTTGCCCCAGCATTTGGAGGCTTCATGAACGACCAGACCGCGCAAATGGGCTTCCAGGTGGGCAAGACAGCCCTCAATGCTGGGCAAGAGTATATGGAGCAAAACGTGTGTATCACTCATTCTGAAATCTTGTATCCTGTACTCTGCTAAACTTGCACAGATAAACCGCTACGTGCCCGTCGGTGCCCTGAAACACTACTTCAACGTCACAACTCCATACGTCCTCCGCAAGATTCTCCTTGTCCTCTTTCCCTGGCGCCACAAGCCCTGGTCTCGTCAACAACGGCCCTCAACCACCTCCAGCTCCCAGGAATCGGCGTCCTACAGCTACTACTTCCTCCCCCCTCGCGACGATCTCAATTCCCCAGACATGTACATTCCAGTTATGGCTTTCGTCACCTACATCCTCCTCTCCACGCTCCTCGCAGGCCTCCGAGGTGCTTTCCACCCTGAAGTCATGGGCCTGACCGCCACCACCGCGTTCGTGGTCGTAGTCCTAGAGATTCTCGGGCTGAAGTTTGGGACGTATATCCTAAGCATTAGCAACGACAGCCAGCTCCTCGACTTAGTCGCCTATTCCGGCTACAAATTCGTTGGCGTGATTGCCACGCTTGTCATCTCCGAGATCTTGAACAGAGGGGCTGGTACTGGTGGATGGGCGGGATGGACCATCTTCACCTACACTTTTCTTGCGAATGCATTCTTCCTTGTAAGACTCAGACCCTTTCTTCCCAAAGCCTAGAGTTCCTACTGACCCTTTGATTCAGCTCCGCTCCCTCAAATACGTCCTCCTCCCCGACTCCTCATCCTCGACACCAGCCGGCAGCGGCATGCAAACCGTCGCGCGCTCTCAGCGCAATCGACGGACGCAGTTCCTATTTCTGTACTCGTATATTGTGCAGTTTATATTCATGTGGATACTTAGTCGGCAGGATAGCGCGACGGCGAGGGTAGTTGGGGTAAAAGCTTGAAAAGGATTAGTGTACTTTAATCTATAGATGTTGGCATGATTGTTGTTCGCAAAATCGCAAGTGACAATTTTTGATCTTCGCCATTGTGGATGGCTGTTATTTCACCCTCCTTGCCCCTTTTCCTACCACCCACTCAAATACTCCACTCCCTGTATTGCTCTACTCGGGAGATTGAGCAACGCTCTGGAAGTCCTATGACCTGCTGACGAACGACTTACTGGAAAGAGGATGCTGAGACGATGTAGCTTAAGAACGAAAGAGAATGCCCTCTGGAAAACAGACCTGGATCGGGGTGTCTCCTAGCCACACACCCGCCTCGAAAGCACAAAACCTACCTTACTCAGGAAGGCTACTTCACGCGTCAAGCCAGACACCCAAGCAAAGGTCAAACGCCAGTAAACAGCAACCTCGTTTTTTATAAAGACATCCAAACATGACAAATTGGACTCTATGTTTTCTTGAAAGAACATGTGGGTTGATTCGAGTTTTCGGTTGCGCAGCTTCTGGGACAAGAAGAGATGTGGTAAGGTACATGGAAATGGTGGATCTTGACATCTTGATCCCGTTGGTTCGAATGGTCGTTTACCTGACCGAAGAAAGGAGCTCTTTCGACACCATATATATCTCCAAACCACTTTTTCTAGAGCAGCCTACCTACTCCCAGCTCGATTCTTCTCAATGATCGAATGAGTGTATATTTGAAACGAGCAACAGAACGACCGGCACCGATGTCTGGATTGCTCTGTTTGCTGAGGATCTACGCGTCGAGAGAATCATTCGCCAGCTCAAGAGAAAGGGAAATAGACCCGGTAGTCATACTGATGGGATTGAATGAAGAGATCACCAGCATCCTCTTCTCAACAATGCTAGTTCTTTGTGCCTGGGTAATGGCTGGAATTGTGCATTCTAGATAGAACTCAATCATAGTTCCTCCAACTCGATAACACCCCTCTTCTTTCCAACGTCAATAGCAAGTATTAGATTAAAACCTGCCATATCTACGTCCCTTGACGAATCACTTCAGCAATCCTCACAAAATGCCACACAAAAGCTTCAGACCTCAACATCGTGCGCACAAACAACGAACAAGTCGTACCTAAGCCTTGAATAAGGAGCGTTTTTGGATAGAGAGCAACCTCCGGGGGTTCCGGTTCTAATTTCGTACGTGGAGTAAATGTGGATGTGAGAACAGTTGTGGGCGGTGGTTGGGAGTGTGGAAAAGTGTGGAAGTGCGGAAATGCGTGAAGGTGCTCTTTTCTTTTTTCAACTAGAGCAGGTGTTTTGCGGACTGAGGAGATCACTTGAGCAGTTCGTTACCTCTCCCTCTTCATGCTCGATACTTTCGTGGCACCTTGTTTGAGCCAGAACCGTATCTGCAACTCTATCCATCCTCCATAACGTGCCGTCTTCATGAGAGCATCTTCCCTCTCCGGAACCACAATCCCCCCCCTTTTTTCCCTAACGAAACAACCCCCCACCCGGGGCTCGCCAAGACAAACAAATGCCACCCCCCCCGTCCCTGCATCACAACCATCCTCCTACCCAACCCCAGCCCAGCCCAGCCCATAACCCCACCCGTAACCATCCCCCCCAATTTCATTCCCACCGCTACCACATCAACCTCTAACCTCCTGCATCTCCGTCGTAAACCAAGGGAAGAAGAATTAAGCAAGGGAAATGTGTGGTGAATGCTCGCCGCGCTTTGGTATTGCGTAGGAAGGTGTGAGGTTGAGGTTTTCAGTGGAGGGGATCGGGTTCAGTATACACAACACTGTGGTTCGAAGAGAAAGAACAAAGAAAAGAGATGCTGGATGCCAGACACGACTTTCCATACAAACGATAATATAACGCGCGGGCGTGTGTGCGAAGAAGGGAGCTGGACGCGCAGTAAATGAATATAAAAAACACGTCCCCCCAAAAAATATCGTGCAAAGAAGAGGCAGGGGAGAGGACGGGAATGAAAGAAGCATGGTGCGAGACTGAATCAAAGGAGGACTGTCGTTTTTTTGTATCTGTCCTCTCCTCGAGAGAAAATTTCGCTGAAAAGAAGTAATACAAGAGACAGAAAATCAAAAACTACAACAGCCCCTCCTGGAAATGAAAGTAGAAGAACCGAAATACCTCGAGGCTTCTGTAATCGAATCGTGGAGAGTGAAACTATTGAATGAAGTCTATTGCAGGACCAAAACCGCCGGTAGCAAGTGCGAAAACAGCATATTTGTCGCTTGTAAAGGAAAATAGGAATACGACTTAGGTGAACTTATATGTATACACTACTTCTACCACCAACCATATTTCACATCCCCGCCCGCAGGCCCATCTCACAGCTTCCCCCTCTCCCTCCCTCACCCACCCCCTAAAACCCTCCACGCCCCCCTCACCCTCCTCCTCCATCCCAACCCATACCCCACCTCCACCACCCCCTTACAAACCCCCCACGCCCTCCCCGCATCCCCAATCGGATAATCCATCGCCGCCGGAATCTTTGTGCCCACCCATCCAGGCCACCGATCCCGACAAACGCTCTTGACATTACAGATCCCCCTCAGCCCCTCCTCACCAGCAAAACGCCCATATCCGCTGCCGCCATGGCCGCCAAACGGGAGCTGCACGGCGTAGGTGACGGCGAAGTCGTTGACGCTGACCATGCCAGCGCGGATGCCGTTAACGAGGTATTCAATATCAGCGGGCGAGGTGCCGAATATGCTGGCGCCGAGGGCGTAAGGGGTGGAGTTTGCGAGAGAGAGGGCGTGGGAGATGGAAGAGGCGGGCATGAGGATGCATATTGGGGCGAAGAGTTCTTCTTGGGCGATGCGCATTGAGGGGGTGACGTCGACGAGGAGGGTGGGGGAGAAGTAGTGACCGTTTGGGAATTTCGGGTGTAGGAAGCGTTTGCCGCCAACGAGGCACCGGGCGCCTTGTGCAACGGCGTCAGTGATTAGTATCTCTAAGCGGACAAAGCTGGAGTCGGAGATTATGGCGCCCACATCTGTTGTATCTGCATCGTCGAGAGCAGAGCCAAGGCGGAGGGCTCGGATACGGGGTTCGAGAATGCGGATGAGAGACGAGTATGAGGTAGGAAGGGCAATGATGCGTTCAATACCAATACAATTCTGGCCTGCAGATTGAAAGACTCCCCGCATCAAGATGCTCGCGACTTTGCTTTCTAGGCTTTTGACATCGTCGAGGATAATAGCCGGGTCTTTGCCACCTAGTTCTACAAGCACAGGGGTCAAGCTCCTCGCGGCGGAGGCGCAGACAGCATGGGCAACCGGCCGAGAGCCGACGAAGGTGATGTGGGAGATTCCTGAATGGGAAGTGAGGTGATTGGCTGCCGGCGGCCAGCAGACGAGGGGTTGGACAAGGTTAGGGGAGTGACCGCATGCTGACAGTGCGGCGCGGGCTATTGAGGTGGTGTAGGACAGCGACCAGGCGGTTTGTTCGGAGGATTTGATGAGGAGGGCGGAGCCGGTGAAGAGGGTGGAGATTATGGGGGACAGGACATTGTGGATCTGAGATGGGTTAGCAATGTTGACTACAGGACAAGAAAGATAGGGATTACGGGATAACTACATTTGGTCAGTCAAACAAAACCTCAGCTGGAGAGGAGAATCGGAGTACGTACTTCCAGCTTACACATGCCGCCAAAACTCCCAATGGCTCCCACCGCACTTCATTGTGCTTGTACATCATGAGGAAATTCCTTGGTCTTCGTTCCGGCTTCAACGCCTTCTCCCCATGCTCTATAGTCCACTTCAGCTTTTCCACCGTCACCAAGATTTCCCCTAGTATTGCATCAATCATAGTCTTCCCAGAGTCCAAACATGCTACTCTTGCTATGGTTTCTTGGTTGTCGAGGATGTACCTGCAATAGTGCCATGATCAACTTCTCACGTTCGATGAAGTATCGCGGAGACGGCAAATGTACTTTAGCATTGTTCGCAAAACTCTCCTCCGCTGCTTGAACGTCGTCTTTGCCCATTCGATCTGGGCATCTCTCGCCTTGACGACTGCTCTATCTATTCCATCAGGCGTAGCTGGATTGACCCGTCCCAGCAACCTTCCAGTAGCCGGGCAATAGCATTGTATAGCACTTGAGCCTGATATCTGCTACCATGATCAGAACCAATGCCCTCACTGCATGGGATAGATGCCATGATTGCCCTTATGCTCGGTTCATCCAACCGCTTGCCTTGCCAGCCAGGCCCGCATTGTTCCGGCACTGGTATGTTGAAGTCAAGCGCCGACTCCTCGCCATTATTGATGATAGTATAGCTGAAGAAGACGTAGATGGCAGCACCCGTACCGAGGGCTATGAAGAACTCAGGCCAAGGTAGATTTGCAGGAAAGAGGTGGTTGAGAGCGTCCATTTAGAGGCCACCCACAAGGATCCTGTCAACTCGTAGGGCCCTACCCCCCTGTCTGCGATGCGTAACCGTGCAGTTGGGATGTAAAAACCAAAGGCCTACTTTCATAGATTAGGCTTTTCCCTCATAATCCACAACCATGCTGTTCTGGTACAATCAAGCATCTGATCCATTCTACTGGCGCCGGTTTGGGGCTATCGAAAGGACGAAATACGCGTCGTAGGGACGATTGGGGTGAATTAAAGGGCGCGCGTATTTGCAAGGCGTTCACAGCTTAGATATGGAGGAGCAGTGGAAATCTTCAGGCATTGGGCGAATTCATGCTCGCTCAACATAACACTCCCTTACACCCTGTCAAGAACAACAATGGTATCGTCCGCCCGCCTCGCATTATCCCCTTGGCTATCAACAATGTTCCACCTCCCACATTAACCTCCCCTTATGCCATTTGTAGGTTTCCATCGGTGCTAGACGGCACTCCTCCCCGCCCCGTGCCGCCGTCCCCCTCCACGTCCGCAAGTGAGGCAGCTCACAATGATGTCGATAAGAGAAACACATCCACCGATGATAGCTTGGAGGATCGAACCGATGCCGTTAACGACAGCCATGATGCAGGCACCGATGGTCTGGAAGACTGATTTGATCTGTAAGGGTGAGACCGTTAGTTTCAAGTCCGAAAAACGGTCCAGCAAGGGAGGAAGGCAACGGCAAGGGGAGATTGAAGTGGATAAAAGGAAGCACGAGTCCGTGAAGGGAACGGGTTGGCGTGATGGCAACCAAGATGATTTGGAAAGCCTCGTGCTCGCATATTGTTTGCTGCAATTGTTTGAGCTGCGCTGCGTAACAATGAAGCGGAAGGCACGTAGAGTGGAAGCTCTGAGGCACATAGCTGTCGCTCACATCATCCGACCGCCGTGTAATCCGCATGGATGAGCAGCAGAACGGACGGCTGTGGCCAAGACGTCACGCATAACTTAAGCTCTGGGCACCGAGTGCCGACGCGGTCACCACGTAAAGACGCAATGACGCAGTATCGCCTCTACAGCCGAAGCTGCTACGTACAATGCAGCTCGGATGGTCTGATCATGTTCGAAAATACTCGCACAGACAAGGACAAGCTTGAGGGACAGATTCGGGCTTAATTGAGCTGGAAACTTACGCATGATACGACAGCACCCATTTTGACTGAATTTGCGCGTTAAGCGTCTTGTATACGAGGTAGAGATGGTTTATGTAGGTTTGGGATCGATGTAGCTGTAGAGTAGTAGCTATGAGTTTTGTTCGAGAGAGGATGAGCGGGCAAGTGGATGAAGTTGTGAGATTGTTGATGGAGGAAGGGGCAAAGTAGTGCAGAAATGAGAGTCAACACAAATTTTCAATCCGTAGGGCTTTTCCGTATTTGCATGTGTTTATCAGTGAATGCAATTTCCTCAGAACCGGGGAAAACATGGCGCCCTTAAATAATCTCTTTCCATGCCACTACTCCCCCCTATCATCCCCAGCCAAAATTCATGTTCATCGTTCGATGGGAGCGCTTGAAGCTGGGCATGACGCAGCGATAAGCTGTTTACTAACTCAAGGTAGCTCGATGCAGCAATCCGACGTGATGGAAAACAAGGTTTCGTGCATCGAACCAGAAGATGATTCAGATGAAGCGTTTGTTGTCGGGGCTGGTGATGTGCACAGCCACCGCTAAGAACGACACCACGACACAGGAAGCAAGTCGACTGTTGATCTTTTGTGGCGTCGTGTCGGCTATGACAAAATTACTGTAAGTAGAGCTTCCGACTTAGCGAGCCAGAGACAACACGGCAGTCATCACAATATCAAGTTGATAGTTGTTCGGATGTCGGTGTCTTCACCATCTTGACTCTCAGACACAGAGAAGCACAGTCGATCAGTTCTATGGAGTAAACTTACCGTACTTCAACCTCTCGCCACCTTTTATTCCGAAGAGTCATTCACGAAGCTACTGTTTAGCCAACCAACCAGATCAACGTTCTAAGCCGTGCCCGGATAGGGGGATTAGAGATTGAAGATCACCCAATATTCCGCCAAGACATCCCACATGACCCCGATCAGGGTACGCGGTAAGAAGCAAAACGCGTTGGGGAAGCTTCAGAAGGCCATACACCGTTCAACTCCCAAAGGATCTCCCAATCCTACCATGCCCGAACCTGTAAGGGAGCTCTCCCTGCTCGAGCGCCTGCCTACCGAGCTGCTGCAGCACATCTTCCTGCAGAGTCTAAATCTTAATCTCCCTCGCGCTTCACCAATCCTCAACTCCGCTCTTTCGGGCCCTCATATCAAGATGTTACTGGTTTTCAAAGTTTTCTCATCAGATTCTAGCCGCGCTCTAGAACATTCTACCCAGTTACTCAATATCCTGGATACAAAGCAAGAGATAGCGAAACTCCAGACGGCTATCCTGCGACTCAAATGGATGACCTTGGATTTCCTGCATCAGTGTATCCGTGTTTTCCTCGTAAAGACGTTGCTACGCCGGTTCCGTGAGCTTGAACTAAATTGGCGAAATGGCGATAAGCCCACTGAGGCAACTGTGACACGGATTGTGGAAGAGGCTTATGAACGAAATTCCTTGGGTTTCGGAGATGAATTTCTCGATCTACATTCTTATACTTGGGATGTCAGCAACCAGATTCGGGTAGTTCTGGGGATTGGACTACGCGATGGACTGATAACACTCCAAGTATATACTTCCAAGGATGGCCCAAATCTCAGAGCTATCAACAGTTACAGATGGAGGTTGTTACTCTGTCTCGGTGAATGCCGGATACCAGATAAGTTATTACACGGGCCGTGGACAGATGCCCGGTGCGATTTCCTAGATGTTGTGACCAGGGGTGGGTCTTCTGTTGACTGGGTCAATACTACCAGTGGAGAAGTCGCCGATGGAGGACTCAAGGAGGCCTTACTCGAACAGAATTATCGGGCCGTTCAATTGCTGGTGCAAAACCCCTGGCGTGGCACTGCCCCATGGCATGACCTCGATCATCTCTCTCGCCCTAATGAGCGTTCGTATAGAGAAAGAAGACCTAACACCAAAGTGCCATATAAGAAGAGGCAGGTTTGCTGTAAGAGATCTATAGAGTGGCACGTAGGCGTTGCACCTAGGATAGAGCACCTCAGGATAGCCGTGATTCAGAAAGCGCTCCATCAAGGAATTGTCCACTGCCTGTTGTCCGGAGACAGATCCAAACTCGACCTGGAAGATAAGGAAATCCACGAATGGATAAGGCAAAACGAACATGCAGAGGAAAAGAATGCGGGGTGGCTGCGTCGAGAAATATTTCATTTCGCTACTCTTCAAGATTCCGAAGATTCCGCAGGTGGAGATACACCAAATGACCTTTTCAGCCCGTCAAGCAGCACATCAAGCGATGATGACATTGGTTCCACCGAGGAGGAAGGGTCATGCGCTTAACCTAACAATGGATCAAGTAACGAACACGGAAAGACCAATGGACGACAACAATGGCGAAGGACTTTCAGCTCTGAAGCTCGCTTAGTAGATAAGGTCACCCTAATTACTCGTTACGTCGGTATAAACATTGGAGCTAACACGACAAATTCAAATTATCTAAATCAATGAAATGGAGGAATCACTCGGACGAAACAATCGGCTTATTGCTGTAAGAGCTGTATTATCGGACTTGCTGAAGATATACCTAGAACAACACACAAGCTACGTCTACTGACTAAAGACAAAAATTCCTCCAACAGAACGAGCAATAGACAAAGTCCATAAACAAAGCATGGGGAAAGCCTCCGACAGTGACACTCCCCCATAGTTTCCAACATCTGCCATGCTAGCAGCGACTTTCCCTCTTGCAGGTCCACTTCTATTACTGAATTGCAGCAACACTCACCCAAGCAACGACATTGGCCAGCAACAATTGCAACCAGAAACGAGAGATTTGATCCCAGGATTAAGAGAGCGAAATTCTTTTTTGTTTCAGAAAGGGCTAGATAAGAACAACAAGCAAAATCGCTCATCAACAGCGAGATTTCTTCGTTTACGCGATTATGCTCGAGCGAAATTACGGGTTACAGATTTTGTTTGTTCAGCGTAGCAA
>JAABUL010004308.1_pt1 | contig 19265 bp, 19 predicted proteins | sample 5559151 | NCBI WGS metagenome assembly JAABUL01 (sample SAMN10711876, study PRJNA513368) | rock metagenome | isolation source: Antarctica rocks | place: Antarctica: Victoria Land, Pudding Butte sud | reverse complement strand
AACCAATTCGCCGTATATGATTGGATTGTAAGCCGTTCTGCTGACGACGTACCACATTATTATATGTATTGGTGAATAAGTTAGTTTGTCTCAAAAGGTAGGACATTCTCGCAGGTCAGCCACAATGAAGCCCACGTCGAAGAAGCTGTAGATGATTGGTAGGTATCGAGTGATGAAGGTCTCCAGCCTTGCAGACAATCAGGCTGTGCCCTACCTGCTGCTGCAGCCTGCAGATGCTAGCTCACACAGCCCTGAATCGATGAGCAGCTCCACTTCACCGCCCTGTATACTGACTATGCGATGCCGTATCTTTATTCGGCAGCTTTGAGAAGATTGACATATTTTTCCCAGCGTGATAATCCACCACTGGGGGTTGCTTCTGGGCATTGTACGGTGATGATAGAGACTCGCTGAATACGGACTAGCGCCGATAGATTGCTGCGTTGGGGGGTTTAGCGTTGATGCCGTGACCTCGAACTTCATCTCAGCCCAAACACCTATCAACGCTATACCACTTCAACCACAATGCACCTCTTCCCCCCAATCCTCCTCACCCTCCTCTCGCTCCTCTCCCCCACCCTCGCCACCACCACCGCCCAACCCCCCCTCAAAACAGCAACCCTCCCTCACCTCTCCCCCACCCCCAAACCCCTCGCAACCCTCTCCTTCTCCCCCCAACACCCCCACCTCTCAAAACTCGAATCCTTCACCCCACCCCCCAACTCCACCTCCCTCACCCGCATCGGCGTCGCCCTCGGCTCGAAAAGCTACCGCACAACCCTCACGGCAACATCATCGTTCCACGCGCCCTATGTTGGGAGGTTTAGGATAACGGTTACGCCCGAGGGGGAGGTCTTGGGCGCGAGCTTTCATGCGTCGCTAAGGAACGGGGAGAAAGAGGCGGGAGTGGGGGAGGAGAGGGGAGATTTCGATATGCTGGTTGTGGAAAAAGGGCCGGAGATTGTGGGGCTGGAGCCGGAGAAGAAGGCGGGGGTACAAGGGAAGGATGGGGAGGAGGTGGAAGAGAAGACGTTTTTGCAGAAGTGAGTTGCTTTTTTTTTACCCTTTGGGAGGGTTCAGCCTATGGGGGAGTATGGCTTGGGAATGGTCGGCAAGACGGATAGGGCATAGGGATGTGCTGCGGAGAAGATTGCTAACATATGAGGGATTTCCAGGTACTGGTGGATACTTATCGGCGCGGCCGTGCTGGCTATGGCCGGGAGTGGCGAGAAATAGGAACTTCCACCTCAAAAATCTTGGAAACCCCCAAAAACCACCGGAGACATTGGGTGAATTTTTCGGAACCGCAGGAAGATTTGAATCATTGGACCAAGGATCACTGTACAAATAATCCGCCCATACTCCTCCAGCTGACCCCCCCCCACCCCCCCCCCCCCCCCCAATCCCATCCCAACCCCACCATTTCCTACATATCCTCGTTCTTTATCCCCTAAAAAAAACCCCCAAAAAAATCCTTCCCATCCCATCATATACCACGACACCAGTCCCTTCCTTCCATCGATTGAACCGCGAGAAACATGAAACCATAAACCCAGAAATATCCCAAGAACCCATCTAAAAATCTCTCTGCATACATACCCCCATGACTTTTATCCCCCAAGTCAATACATAAGGTATGTAGGTACTCATATCTATCGTTCCTACATACAGTAGATAGATATACTTACTTACTCAGAAAACCACACCTACTGATTCCACACCCCGATCCACCATGGCGCTTTTCTTTTCCTTTTCCTTTTCCTTTTTGCCCGGAGCCCACGGGCTGGTGCTTTATTGTTTTCTACTGTAGCTGGGAGATGTGGGAGAGTTATTGTGGTTGAGTACAGATATGTCAGAGCGTGGGGTATGTGTCATGCATAGAGGCGGGATACACAGGGGGGGACTCGGCCAAAAGAAATGAAACTTTTCTGCCTCTCTGCATGACTTATGAGCTATTCTCTTAGATTTATAAATCATTTGGAAGGATTCGCTGGTTAAGCTAAGCTAGAAAACCCGCAATTAATTCTAATTTGACTATCTACATCATTCAGCGAGCATGCTATCCCTAACCTCCCTAAGACCTATGTACAAGCGAATCAAGCCACGATTTCGCCTATTACCTGCTATTTGTTCTAGAGAATACTGATGTTCACGGCCGGCCACCCTTCTATCAGTCATTTTCGCTCCCCGCAACCGTACTGGAGGCATCGCTAACATGGGTATCGCTGACGTTGACGGCCAGAAAGCTCTTCGGTAGTTTCACCCTATCAAATCGGACCATTAGCTACTACTCCCCATATTCCAAACATAGGATGCAAGGCATGAACGTACGTGTGGAATTTCGCCCTCAACGTCTCAATAACCTCCTTCCAGTCCTGATGCGCCGTCAGGCTCCTCCTTGGCGCGCACCCAATCGAATGTTTTGAATCGAGCTGCACGTCCAACGGATCAGATGTGTGGCATCCCGGTGTAATCGTAATGCGGATACTGTATGCAAAGGTGTCTGCATCTTTGTCTTCCGATTCGTAGAGCTCAAAGGTGATGTGTGACAGGTAATCTAGCTCTGGGATGGCGTTTCTCTCGATTTTGGTCTTGATTCCGCCTTCGAGGATGCAGTTGAGTAAGGTATAGATGTGCGATTCTTTGGTAAAGTAGATGAACGACTTTGCATCTTCCGAAGCTTGCACTTCCTCTAGATCGTTTACGATTTCCTTTAACAATGGCAAGGATGTCAAAAGGCCAATTTCTAGCTTTTCACTGTCACTGATGCCGTACTCCTGCGGACACACAAAGTCGAAAAGGACCTTTGCGTATTTGTACAGCTCACGCAACTTCTCCAATCGAACGTCTGGCTTGGCTTTTGTTTGGCCGATGCCGACAAAGAGCTTGAAGTATGAGTCTTGGGAGTCTTCCTGTGGAACGGTCTGTGGTGACGGAAGATTCACGGCGGATTTCTTTCCAAAGCCCATACGTTGGGCGAGGTTATTGGATGATTTATCGGTTGTCTTCTCGCCACCGTGGCTGCCTTTTCGCTCATGCTTACTATGCGGTGGTTTGTTTTCATGAGCGGTAGCTTCATCGTAGGGTTTTCCGTTTGGCTTTACATCCCCTGTACTGTCTTCCTCCAGAATGCTTGCGCTGGGCGTGAAAACCCACTCCAAGAATTGCCGATTGTGTAAGGCATCGAACTTCATAGTATCGTAGAGCTCTGAAATTTTGCTCGGGTCGACTTTTCCGGAATCACAAAATTCAGTGAAGAGCTTTTCCCATCTTTCCCTGAAGAGTTCAGGGTCTTCCCCACAGCACCATCGGGCTTGAACAGAAGATACCGCTTGGGCTTGAGCAAGTGCGCCGCCGGACCCTGGAACTGGTGCCGGCGAGCCTTCACTTGACTTGTTGAGAGCGCTTAAGGAAGCTGCTGCGCTATTGCTGAGTTTTTTGAAGTTGTGCCTCATGACCTTCCTATGGAAATTCATAAGCTCAACGACATTCTTAACGACGATTGATGGTTCTGGCGTATTAGGAGGCCAGGCGAATTGGGGTGGAGCTTGATGGCCTTCCCTTAGCAAAAGCTTCAACTTCTTTTTGACTTTATCCATGACGTCCTTGGCCGCGTTGGAATCGTCTAGCAAATCTTTTCGTATTGTGATGGAATCTTCGGCCACTTCTTTCTGATCCAGAAAAGAGGCGGCCCAGATTTGTGCTAGGCTCAATCAACACCGCAAATTCAACGCAACAAGGCCAAAGACAAAGACATACCACTAGTGCTCACTCTCCGCTCGGAGCTCGTGAAGACACGAACTTCGTTCAAAGCTTCTTTGTTCATCAATGACATATCATTTCTCATATTTTCTCCAAGATCCTGTGACTGGTAGCGCGCGGCGTGAGTAGGTTCACCACCCCATTTGACAATCAGTTGAAGCTTGTCAAGGATCAGGTCATTTTCCGCGGCAGAGAAACGCGAGAGGGTACTTCCATTGAAAGAGTTACTCCTCGTGTGGGCTAGTGGGGACTCCACTGAGAAGTCTTGTATGCTACCAGAGAGCTCAGGCGCAGCTACTTTAGTTTCGGCAGCGTCCCCGCCGCCTCCTTCATGAAGCTTCTGCAGTGCTTCTTCGGGCTTTCTTTTCCGAAACATAGGCTTGATCTGAACTTTTGTCCCCGTCCAGGCACCCTTTCGCGCCAAAGAAATCCGCAGAAGCTGGAGCTTCTCTGGGTCCTCGACACCTTGCTTCATTGCTATCTTGACTGCCTCTTGAATACTATTCAAGGCAGCTTCTCCTTTGAGTAGAACTTCTTCTTGGTGGCCTTTTAGCAAATCAACAAAAGGCTGGGTGTGGAAAGTAAACTTGAACTTCTGCTTCGGCGTACGATCTGCATGGCGTACTACAGCCACCATACCCTTCAATTTCCAAGAATGCTTGGACGCAGGCTGGGGAGTAGCTCCCGGGGCCGGATGATCTTCGAGTGGCTCTGCTGCTATATCAGGCCGAGCAGTTGAGACTGCAGGTGGAGGTAGATCTATGATCTCCACGACATTCTTTGGAGGGGTTGCAGAAGGTTCATTTTCAACACTCGGAGGACATGTTACTGGCGTTGTTACTGATGATATATCTGGTGAGCCGGAGCCATGAGAGCGAGAGCCCGAATTATGCCCGGTCAGTCTAGACATGCTAGGCGATTTGATCATAGATTTTAGAGTATTCCGATGGTTGCTGATAGTACTCTTGCGATGCGGTAGACCCTTTTCCGGCGCAACTTCCGTTTGGCTTTCCGCAGGAGGGATGCTTCCATCACGTTTACGCTTCTCCTTAACGAACAGGTCTTTCAAAATGCTGGCACATTTATCATAGTACTCCTTGTTATCTTTTACAAAGCTCCAGCCATTCACATCGATAACGTAGCTCTTCTTACCTGCTCGAAGTAAGTCAAACCCACAAACGCGCTGACCAAAGCCATTCACAATCTTTGTGGCCATCATGGATTCTTCCTTCGCCAGACTAGTAATGTATCTAATCTCTTTCCCATGAGTGTTTCTTCGTACAAGCCCATCGACCACTGGAGATTTTCGGGTCTCGGCATGGCAAAAGTCTGGTCCAACAGTGTAGGCTTTGATGTCTTCGGCGTTTTCGACATGCAAGAATTTCTCATAAAGATAGCTGCTTCCCTCTTCTGTTATAGCTCGTGGCACAATCAGGTCCTTGTCCCATTCTGAGCTTTTGTTTCCTATCTTCCGGAAAAGCTTCCTGCCACCACCACCTTCATGGCTTTTCGGAAAGTAAATTCGAATGTTGTGATCTTCACCACTAATGGGCTTCTCGACAAACGGTTTCTTCAAGGTGGCACCGTCGACAAGTAGGGTGTCGCCATCATCGATAAGTTCCACTTTCTTTGTCAATGGCATTCCACCGCCTGTACCGTTTTCGGGTCCCTCTAGCTTGACTCCGCTGAACCTAAAGACGCGATCTGCAAGCTCGGCCGACTCTAGAGTTGGACCTCCATCGCGGTTGACCTCAATTCGCTTTGGCGTTGGTACCTCCATACTATCCAGAACGCGCAGGCATATCCGGCGGTCCCAGAGAATCTTCTGCATTGGCAGATCGTTAATGCAAAATGGTTTGCGAAGCGTGCTATAAGCAATAGCTTTGTCCAGAGGAAAGCCATCCGAGAAGAATGAAATCAAGAAGTCGCAGATTGGCCAGTTTTCTACCTCCTCATCTAGAATTACCTTATCACCAAACACAACAATGTCAAATTCACTGTTGGACTGAAGACGAGTGAGGATATTACGACTTGCTTTACTACGAGCTTTTACGTCGAGCGCGCATACACCGATTCGTCCTAGAGGGGCGGGTTTTGCTTGTGAACTCCGGTCGCTATTGTTGGGGCTAGCAGTGCTGCTAGGCGCAGTGCTCCCAGTCGTCTGCTGTTGCGTTCTACTCCGTGAACGACGTGGCGTTGGCCTTGGTAACGACCCAGGACTCCAAGACTCAAGATGTTTTGCAGCAGCGTTAGAGTTTAAACTTGCATCTTTCGACGTACTCAACGGCAGATGCTGTGATATCAAGTTTGCAGTCACATATACTGGATCCGTTGCCGTAGTTGCAGACGATGAGACTTCTCCCCTAACCGAACCCAGCGGCGGACTTAATGGCACAGTACTCGTGGTTGAGCCATCGAACGCTCCACTTCTCACAGAACCAGCGTTTGAGCTCGTAGCACTTGGTGGGGCACTACTTCCTCCTGCCGGTCCACTGTAGATGGCCGAACCCAGAGAATATAACGATGAGAACGACAAACGATTACCTTCGATCTCGGGGTTAGTGCTTGACGAGTGTGGAGGTCTCAAAGATGAGTCTGGAAGAATCAGAGAAGTGTAGGGCTCAGACGCAGGATGCGGTTGTTGGCCAACCACGCTTGGTGTTTTTTCTAGATCGTCCGATCCAACTGGGTCGTTTACAACATTCTTCTCTATCGACCCATCCGTACTTTGGTCCGTCTCTACGCTGTCGGTGCTAGCCATCGCAGCTGAAGGCCTACGCGAAGCAGAGGGTTTGTAGGTTGATGACGGCTTAGTCACAGGTGGGGGCATGGAAATGCTGGCCCTTGCTATATCAGCGTTACTTGTGCCAACGTCTGCAAACCGGCTCTTTCTGTTTGCTGACACTGAAGTGGTAGAAGCAGATAATAACGTGTGAGACTGTGAACGTGGAAGTTGCCCTAGCAGTGGTGGTGCTGCTGTTGAAGCATCTTCCACAATTGGAGGAGATGGAGGATTGGAAGCCGCGGCACTGTGGCATTGCTGTTCAACATGGATGGACCTGACCGGGTCATTCTGGAGAGAAGTTGTGCCTTCCCGGCTGGTCGTTTTCGACAGAGAAGTCATTCTCCGAAATAGTATCAGCCAACGTCTGGCACGTGCTTTCCATTATGGGTTGTCCTCCTGGTGCACCACCAACAACGTGCCATGGCCGAATGACTGGGCCATGATTGCCTTCCTGCCCAGTAAGTCTTCGGGATAGACCGGGTTGCACGATATCAAGATAGCCTCTAGGTTAGATAGAAAGTATGAGCTGCAGCGTTTTCACTTCACTGGAAGTGCGCCGTGTCTGAGCGTCATTGTGCGTTGTTAGCGCGTCACTCGCGTAAAATTGCTGTATGGAGAATGTCCAAATTCTCCACGGACATCGGACATCGACGATAAATTGGTTCTTCCACAATAACCCCCCACCATGTCAAAAGATAGCCCCAATGTCTCCGGCGAGAGGGTGGTAGCCAAGCGTCAGAAGCTCAGCAACGGGACCAGCCTCAAACAGCAGAAACCGGCCGCAAGGATATTTGCACCCTTTAGAAGCTTGGGGCTTGTATCTTCCACCACTGTGCCATTCACCTCCCTCCCGCTTGGCAAAACCACCTTCCAGATCACCACCTCTGTGGGGCGATGTCTTCATACCTACGATCTCCGGAAAGGCCTAAATCTAGTCTTCCTCACCAGACCGCAAACACCAGCCAATATCACATCAACAATTGCATGGAAAGACCGTGTATTTGCAGCGTGGGGCGGAGAAGCGGCCGGCACCGGGGTGGGGGTTTGGGTATTCAAGAGAGGGAAAAAGGTTGAAGAGCTGGAGATGCCAAAAAACGACCTGGCAGAACCGGTTTCGCAAATAGTGATCTTTGGGTCGTGGATTGTAGGATGTTGCTCGTCTCGAATTGAGGTCTGGAAGTCGGCCAACTACGAACACTACACTACTATAACACCCTCATGCTCGCGGGGTTCAGGCTCCATGAAGGCGCTATCAGGATGTGTCTGCAATATGCCGACGTTTCTGAATAAGATATTCGTGGGCAAAACCGATGGCGGCGTGGAGATGTGGAACATAAGCACTGGAAAGCTCATATATACTATACTTTCGCCAAACTCTTCTTCCGGGCCGGTGACCACACTACAACCTACCCCAGCTCTCTCCATAATAGCGATCGCTCGTTCTGATGGATCAGTCGTTCTCCATGACATTCGCTTAGATCAAGTCATCATTAAATTGAACAATAAGGTTCCTCGTACAGCAAATGTGACTTCAATATCGTTCCGGACCGATGGGCTTGGTGCCGGCGAAGACGGCCGCAAACCCGGTATCATGGCTACGGCAGGGACAGATAATGGCGATGTCACTCTGTGGGATTTGAATGGCGGTGGCAGAGTGGTTGGCGTCTTACGAGGGGCGCATAACCCGTCTTCTTCGGCCCGTGGGGGAGTCTCTGGCGGCATCAACAAAGTCGAGTTCTTACCTGGCCAGGATGTTATGATCACAAGTGGATTGGATAATGCTTTGAAATCATGGATCTTTGACGCAACGTCTCTATCAGAAACACCGCGAATATTGCATTCACGTAGTGGCCATGCTGCACCGGTTACAAGGCTTAGCTTCGTGCCTTCCAATTCGGACGGTTCTGGAGCGGGCGGAAAGTGGCTTCTGAGTGCTGGAAGAGACCAGAGTCTTTGGGGCTGGAGTCTTCGAAGAGATGGGCAAAGCACAGAGCTTTCCCAAGGCAATGTTCGGAAGAAAGCGAAGAAGCTTGGTATGCTGGGGAACAGCCTTGATCTAGAAAATTCCACTAGTCTTGAGGACTTGAAAGCGCCTGAGATTACATGCATTTCCTGCTCGCTGAATCGTGATGGAGGCATGGGCGCTTCGACCGGTGGTGGTAGGGTGTGGGCGAACGCTGCAGCAAGAAAAGGTCCAGCAGATGCATCAGAAAGTGGGGCCACAGGCTGGGAGAGCATCGTAACAGGCCACCGTGGGGACAAGTACGCAAGAACATGGTTTTGGGGCAGGAAGAAGGCTGGAAGGTGGGCCTTTGAGACAGGGGATGGGACTGAAGTCACAAGTGTCGCGGTCACCCCTTGTGGCACTTTTGCGGTTGTTGGTTCTGCCGGAGGACATATATCAATGTTCAACCTCCAATCTGGCATTCAACGCCAGCGGTTTCCCTCAGCGTTGACTCCTGCCCAAGCCAAGAAGCTGAAAGCCATGCCATTCGATAACGAATGTGGTACGACAACCGGAAACAGAAAATTCGGACCAGGCGAAGGAAAGCATAAAAAAACCATCACAGGACTCATGGTTGACGGCCTTAATCGAACCCTAATCAGCTGCAGCCTCGACGGCAAACTCAAATTTTGGGACTTCCAAACCGGTCATCTCCAATCCGAAATCGACTGGTCTCCCATGACCACCATCACAGCCTCCCAATACCACCGCCCCAGCGATCTCATCGCGCTCAGCTGCGACGATCTCTCTATTCGCGTAATCGATACCGAGACCAAGAAGCTTGTAAGAGAACTCTGGGGCTGCATGGGTCAGATCAGCGATTTCTGCTTTTCGAACGACGGCCGCTGGATCATTGCCGCTTCCATGGACTCTGTGATCCGCATCTGGGACCTTCCAACCGGCCACCTCATCAACGCCGTACGACTTGAAAGCCCATGCACCGCGCTCGCCTTCTCCGACAGCGGCGAATTTCTCGCCACTGCCCATGCAGACGGCGTAGGCATCAATATCTGGAATAATCGAACCCTATTCACGCATGTCCCAACACGGCTTATCCGCGAGGACGAGACCATGCCTGTGATAGCACCTACAACATCTGGAGAGAGCGGGCAAGGGCTCATAGAAGCCGCATTTGAAGAAGATAGCTTGGACGAAGAGGAGGACCTTCCGCCAAGTACAACACCCGACCAACTCTCCGCAACCTTGCAAACACTGTCCCTCCTCCCGAAAACCCACTACCAGACCCTCGTCCACCTAGATCTCATCCGCCAACGCAACAAGCCAAAAGAACCCCCGAAAGCCCCCGAAAAAGCCCCCTTCTTCCTTCCCTCCATCGAGGGCCCCGGAAACGCACAACCAATAAGTCAAGAATCTCCAGCAGAAACTCAAGTCACCAAAGCCGAGCGGTCGCGCATCTCAAAAATGAGTCGCACCGAAAGCACACTCACCACCCTCCTCCACCACGCCTCCCAAACCCAAGATTTCACCCCTTTCCTCTCTCACCTCAAATCCCTCCCCCCCTCCGCCGCAGACATCGAAATCCGCTCCCTCTCCCCTTCTTCCATATCCTCCTTTCAACAGACCCCAAGGGTTTCCGAACTCACCCTCTTCGTCCAAGCCCTAACATCCCGCCTCTGCGCCAAACAGGACTACGAACTCGTCCAAGCGTGGATGGCGGTGTTTTTGCGCGTGCATGGGGATGTAATTGCGTCTGTGGATGCGAGGGATGAGGGGTTGCTCGGGGCGTTGAGGGAGTGGAGAGGGGTGCAGGGCAGGGAGGCGGAGAGGTTAGGGGGGTTGATTGGGTTTGTGGGGGGAGTGGGCGGGTGGGTGAGGAGTGGACGGTGATGATGAGGGAGATTGATGAGCGTGGGGCAGGGGATAGATTTGGATTTTGGTGGTTTCAGGAAGCGGTTGTCTCGTTATATACCCAAAAAGTAGCGACGCCATTACTTGTCGCCCCGCCCCCCGAAAAGCCAAAGACCCTCAAGCACAATCCAACACAGTAAACAGATTCCCTCCTCCCCATCGCGCAACTCCCTTCTCTCCCACCTCCTTCCCTCTCACCCCCCTCTTCCTCCCCTTCCTCCGCTTCTGTTCTTCCCACGCCGGCGCTTCAACAGCATCCTCCATCAGAACATCACGCCCATCCTCCTCAGTATTGCCACCAGTCCTACCTCGCAGCATCACCACCACCGTCCGCACAACGATCTCAGCCTCAAACCCCCGCGGAACTTGCGCCGCCAGTTCAAGCCTGGATGCCAACAGCTGGGCCAATGGGGGCAATGCGCTCAAAACTACCGAGAGATGTTGAAAGGGTGCCAGTTCCGTGGATTCGATGCCGGGAGGGATGGCAGCAAGGGTTTGCTCGAGCATACGCAGCGAGTACAGCACCGCCTGTATCTGGGCCGACAGGTGGAGATCTTCCCACATCCAGGTCCCAGCGGCAGCGGTGCCCGTTAGAGCGCGCATGCAGGCGCTTCTGGATGGGGAGGGTTTTTCTGCGTCAGAGCACCAGATGAGGGTTTCGTGGAGGGCGAAAAGCCTCCATGCCATCACGGTGGGTACGTTCGGAGAGATGTTTTTGAGCGCTTGTACTCGTGTTGCGAGCGCAGTTGCGCAAGAGATTAGATGGGGGGTTGAGAGCAGGGGGATGGGCGAGGGGGTGATTCGGGCGCCTTTGCGGGTGTATTCGGAGACTGAGTGGTGATGGTGGTGGTGGTTGGGGGAGCTTGCTAGAGCGTAGGAGTAGGCGAGGAAGCGTAAGGGGGTTGAGGGTGTCCAGGCGGAGGTTTTTGGGGGAGAGTCGAGGAGGGTGGGGAGGTAGAAGCATAGGTTTTCTTGGGGGTTTGATGTGGCTTGGAGGAGGAATTCTGAGGTTTGGGGGTCGAGGAATCGTTTGTGAATAGTGGAATAGGTTGGTAGACTGGGTGGGATGCTGGGGCAATTGATCGTTAATGGTTCTGTTTGGTACTGGTCTATAAAAGCCTGTATTTCAGCGGGTTTCGACGCTGGTAATCGTGCAAGCCCGAGAGCTGTGAGGAACGTGAGTGAAGGATCCTCTTTTATCTCGAAAGCCAGCCTTTGGAGATCCTTAAGACCCAGTTGCCGGGCTAGACCTCGCGGTCTGCATACAGCAGCTTCGATCGTGCTGCAAGAATCAGAACTTTCGATCCCTGCCTTCAGCTCTAGGCTGCTGAAGAAAGCAACGGCACCACAATCACCGAGATCGTAGACGAGCAAATCCGAATCGCTGGTCAGGATAGTGGCACCGCTTCCCTCAGCAGCTCTTGCACAATAAGGATCTGCCTCGTCCGGGACAACTTCGGTGATGGCAGCATATTTACTACCGCTAACGGCATCGAGGATAGCCGGGACCATGAAAGGGGGTGCGGGAATGCCTTTCAGGCTGGATGGAAGGGGCCGTGAAGTGTCGAACAAGTCAGAAGCTTCGATCTGACAAGTTCCGCCAGTCGTGCTCGATACTGCAAACCCTTTCGAGTTGACAGCATGGAGGTTGGAAACATCTTGCCGGTTCTTCTCCAGGCGAGAAAGCCGGATACCCCGTTTACATAATGGGAGATAGCCGTCGAAGTAGATTTTTTCTCTGCAGTTGCGTGTTTAGCTGGCTGGATTGGGTATGCAAGATTCAGGGTCATACATAGTCACATGATGGGCTTGTAGTTCGTCAAGGAAGATAAGGGTGGCCTTGCCTAGTTCATCGTAGGAAGGCACTGCGTCGAGGCTGTTGAGAGAGTCGGGTTTGTGGGCTAGTAGTCTGTAGTAGAGGTAGTAGGCTAGTCCGGGGCCATCGATGATGAGTTTTTCCGGTCCATTCTGGGAGTTGGGATGACTTTTGCTGTTAGATGTGCTACAGCCGAGGACAGTTGGGATGAGATATGGTTGGATGTGAGAGGTGAGGCGTGGGATTCCCATTATTGCACCGTTTTTGTCCATATATTATCGTCTTAGCCATTGCCCCTTTTACTGCCGCGCGTTTTTATTGATGTTCTTGTTCGGTGAGTGCGTTGTCATCAGGATCATTAGGAAGTAAGTGTAGAATTTGTATTTGGATAGCCGTCACGATTAGATTGAAATGATAATGCTCCTGGATTATCGTTATCGTCATATACTTATGTGATATGTTTATGGTATATGAGGCCGACACCGATGTTAGACACAGTAACGCCTGAGCCAGCCATCACACGAGGCCCCGGCTATAACGCCCCAAGCATTCAACAATATCTTTATCATAACTAGATTTTCCGGTCCTACATATTTTCATGGAACATGCTCCTTCTCTCAGTTGGACTACTATCGTGTCCACCGTGACTCTCCTTCTGCGAGTGCCTCTTTCCATCATTGCCTTCCCCCATTGGCCTTGGGCTGACTCCCCTCAGCTCACTCCTCTCTGCTCCGTCCGCAAACGGATCTTCCCTCCGCACCTGCTCATCGTATCTCTGGTCCAGTCCACTTTGACTGCCACCAATATAACCCAGACCTTCCCGGCTCCGGCTTCTGCCCCTACCCATTTCCTCAGCACCGTAGTCTGGTAGAACCGTTCCATGTCCTCCGTAGCCGCTTCCAGCATATGAACCTTCTCCGGGGGCGCCTGGTCGCAAACCTAGCTCTTGCTCTTCGTAGTACCCTCCTGGCCCGTAAGCATCCGCTTCATTCCCCACCCTTGCGTCCCAGGCCTCATCTGGATCCAACCCTCTCCTGCCACGGCCTCCCAGTGGCCGCTGGTAGCCTCCGCCCGAAGTCGCGTTCTTCAACGAACGAACCTTTGAGCGCACCCAGCCGAGTGGGCCCGAAGATGCAGAAGAGCCTTGTGATCGTCCTCGATTCGAGAAAGGGATATATGATGAGATTGGTGGAGGAGGGAGACCAGCACGTTGAGCGCGTCGTCGTGCGAGTAAGATGTAAGCGATGATACCTGCGGGGATGATGAGGAGGACGAGGATAAGAAGGAATAGGCCGAAAGGAGACATCTTCTTAGTGTGCGAATCCGAGTTGCGTGTAAGGTTCCGTAAATCGAAGGTTCCTTAGGGCGATGATCAAACGACCAATTAGCATAGACAGTGGAACGACGGTGCTTAGACAAGGGTTCGTTGCCGAGCGAAGGCCCTTGGTGTAAGTGCTTGACCTTTCATAGGGTATTGAGTTCCATCGCGATACAAATGTCTTTGACTTCGAATGTGGTTGTTACATTGAACCGACATGCGCGAATACGAGCACGTGACGAGGGTAATGGTTAAGGTACGTATGTACTGTATCCGTAGTTGCGCAGAAATTACAACCGTTTACTCGCATAAGCGCCGTTATGATGCAGAACATCACGTTCAACATGCGATATGACGATATTTATCATCAATGTTGGTGAGTAGGCACTTCGACCCCTAATGTCGCCGTCTCATGTGAGTGAGCCGCTGGTTGAGGGGATCGCTCCTGATGTCCTATACCACGTGAAGCAAGACAATGGCAACCTGGTCCTCCAATCCGAAGGATCCGAAAAGGTATTCCGTGATGGAGATGTGATCGGTGTTGTAACTAAAAAGGTAGCAACGAATGAAGATCGAAATGGAGTGCCTGAGCAGCATTCCATACTACTGTTATCCACCAAGACGGAAAATCCAAGCAGGACCGAATTCACATTTGAATCTTTCCAACTATCGGACGTACCACGGCCAATTCTAGATAAATTAGGCATCTCACTTCCCCCATCTCATCTATTCATTCCGCGAGGGCCTGGTGATGTACCAAATCTACATGTTGTTATCTCTCCCAGATCAGGAAGAGGCGAGGCCCAGCATTTCTTTGATGTCGTCATTCGAAAAGCGTTCAAGGCTGTGGGTTTGGAGGAGCAAGCTTACCAGACCCATGTAACTGAATCAGAGCGATCTATCACGGACCTCGCTCGTATTGTCTTTCTACCTCGTGCCAACGATGGTATAGCCCAAACGATCCTCCTTTTGTCAGGCGATGGCGGCATCGTCGACATTGTCAACGTGCTACTCTCGTCTCTGCAGAGCCCTCGCTATAGGAAGCCGGTGATAGGCCTTGTGGTTATGGGCACGGGAAATGCTTTAGCCAACTCTACCGGCCTCAATCGTGGCGCAACGAGAGGTCTTAGCAACTTCCTTCAAGGCATGCCGCATAGCCTGCCAACGTTCACAGCGAACTTCTCGCCGGGATCTGAATTTCTTGTCAATGAAGGCAGAAGCAGTGAGCTTTTGCCTCTATCCGATGCCGGATCTGCTATAGTCTATGGAGCTGTGGTTTGCAGCTGGGCTCTTCATGCCTCTTTAATTGCCGATAGCGATACCACAGAATATCGGAAACATGGGACCAATCGCTTTCAGATGGCTGCCAAAGAGTTGCTCGCACCATCTGATGGCTCTGAACCGCATACGTACAAGGGCAAAATTACACTTATCACAAAGGATCGAGATGGTCGAGAAACCCACCATGTCCTGGAGCGTCGGGAGCATATGTACATTCTTGCGACTCTAGTCTCAAACTTGGAAGAAAATCTTACGATCTCACCTGGTTCAAAACCATTGGATGGTCAGCTACGCTTGGTTCACTTTGGCGTCGTCTCCAGCGCTGAAGTAATGAGAATATTAAGCCTGGCGTTTCAGGGCGGAAGCCATGTCGAAGATGCAGCTGTTGGTTACGAGAATATTGATGGCTTGAGAATTGACTTTGATGAGAAAGACAGTCGCTGGCGACGAGTCTGTGTGGATGGTAAGATAGTCCGGGTGAATGAAGATGGGTGGGTAGAGGTTCGGAAGAGCACAAGAGATGTTGTGGATCTTATTGCGGACATGAGGCGGTGAAATCGAATATCTCTATTACAACAAGGTATGCACTACTCAGCTACAATTTGCCTCGACTATAAACGCTTTCAATAAATGCTTTCCAACTTGGCTACGTTGTTGATGATCTCTCCTAACACTTATTAACGAACTCCACCACTATGGATTCGGTACAGAAGACCTATCCTACTATAAGAGCGGATATCTTTGGAACTTCTACCGCCCTTTATCTTATAGACTTTGATCCCTCAGCGTCTATCACGTTACTCGATCGAACTCCATTCCCCTGCTGTCTTGCTGCATCACTTGATATCAACAAGATTATTTGTTCTCATTACGGCAATGCGTTCTGTGCAGAATTGGCGTCTGAAGCTCAAATTTCTTCGACAGATGGCTATGAGCCCTATTACCACGAGAATTGGATTAGTCATATTTGAAGATACAGGCCTGGGTCGGGAGATAATCCAGAACTACAAAGACGTGGGTGTGGACATCTTAGCCAAGACGATTACTCCAGAAGCGAGGACAAATTTCAATGGTCTGTACCGGAATTGGGATTATGTTGATGTGAAAGAACTATCGCCGCAATTCGCAGAACCTTAGAGGCCGTCATCAATCGCAGTGTTACATATATTGAAGCAACTGTCTCGGCTTTGCTATTCAATGAAAGGGGAGACTGTCTCGGTGTCGCGACGAATAACGGAAAGACATTGATGGCGGACCAAGTCATTCTATCTACGGGCGCCCAAATCGCTGAACTACTTGCTACAAGTCTTACGTACGTATTCCTAGCACTCCCCTAAAACCTTCCACTCCACCGCTTACTTACAATGTCACCACCCATTCAGTCGGCTTCCATCGCATCGTCCAAACCCCCCTCACACTCTCAGACGGTACCCATCTCCCTACAGGCACCCACCTCTGCGTTGCCTCCGCCACTGCCGCCACCGACCCCGCCAACTTTCCCGACCGCCCCACCTCCTTCCACGGCTTCCGCTACTTCGACAAGCGCCGCTCCTCCCCTGGCGAGGCTAACAAGCACCAATTCGCCATGACGGACCGCAACCACCTCCACTTCGGGTACGGCAAGCACGCCTGTCCTGGCCGCTTCTTCGCCAGCTACGAGTTGAAGATGGTGCTAGCGGAGCTGTTGTTGAATTACGAGTTTGGGTATCCCAATGGAAAAGGAAGGCCGGAGAATCTGAACGCAGATGAGTTTTTGTATGCGGATCCGGAAACGGTGTTGGAGATGAGGAAAATTGAGAGGGTGGAATGAAATAGGAGGATACAGGGGTGGGGGAGGTATTGGTGTCGAGTATACACGTCAAGTACATCGTGCCATAAACACTGATTGAGTTTTGTAGAAGATTGATTCCTAAATCTTGCCTAATTTAGCGGCCGTATGATGTCTGGTAGGTATTTCAAACAATTCTCGGCGGCACAACGAGTAATCAATGCATACTCTCTAAATCTAAGATCTTACCTGCATATCGTGTCTGTTATACGACTGCATCGGGCCATTGAAGTGCTTGATAATTTTATTTCGACTTACGTACCTGTCCGCTTTTCTGATATACTTTTTATCCTCCTACTCGGCTGCTGTGCCATTAAAGTGCTTGAAATTAGAAATTGCTTCAGACTCGTGTGTTTATGTTTCCGATCGATCTCCCCTATGTATTTGGCTTCCTGCTAAGTACGTTGAGTTTCATCAAGCATCTAAGGCAGTCACATTTACTGTGTGAAATTCGTTCTGTCTTGCTTCACACCTCACTATGCCTGGCCGTTCGTTCCCATGGGCAACCCTGTGTGTCGTTGCAATGGCTTTTTGGCCAGCGCGCTCCCACAACCCGCTCCGATTCTGGCCAGCGCTGAACCTTTAGTCAAGGTCACTTCCCAAGCGCCCATCAATGGCAATGCGACTATCCTGACAAGCCTGCTGAGTTTCTCTGGATGAGATAATGGTCAACAACAAGCCATCTATCAGGCATACCTCGACGCTTTGAACATCGTTAGCACCGTCGGCGGCAACTGGGGCCCTCAATGGATGTTTGAACCTGATCCAATCATTCCAAATCCCATACCCCCTTGGGACCATTTCGGAGCCGAATCAAAGTACACCCAGGATAAAAAGGATCAAATAACCAGTAAGCCATTGACCGACGGTTTGGTTTTCACCACTAATAACCGAGCAGGTAATTTTCTTAAGGGCGCAGGCCCCGAATGATCATAGGAAAATCGGTGATTGGTGGAAGGATCGACACTTTGATATCGCTTGTGATGATCCTGGTGACAAGAACGGTCACAGCTGCAAGAAAGAAGCAAGCCTCGGGGACGATGTTGAACCGACAAACATGGTAGACGATGGGAAATACCCGCTCATCAACTTCTGTTCCGCGTTCTGGTAGATGAAATCGCTGGCCGAAAGAGTCAAACATGTAGATAATGGAGATTTTGGGTTCTATAAAGATGATGTTCGGACTCTTGTTAGCCAAGGTAAGAGCTTGACCGCCATGCGTTGTTACTGCACCAAAATTTGCAAATTTGGAGGCAGCTGGTTAACTGATGACCAGGTACTGCTTTCTTACATGACATGCTTCATACGAGTGCGACGGCATCCGGTGTCTCTTCGCCACGGTGTAAGCTGCTCCCGTCTCCCTTTACGTCCTCATATCCTCACCTCACAACCAGAAGCACATTGCCTGGACTTCGTTCTTCTCCCTCTAATACACTAAAGCAATGATCAGACTGAATCTGTTTTAAACCAAGACGTGACCGTCAGCGGCTACCCTGGAAAAGCATACGGCCCCAGCCGTGCGAAGCAATCAGCCCGCATAGAACTCGGAGGCCCTTTCGCTATATGCATCAACGTCGATAACTACGTCTTCTATGCCGTATCATGGTACATGTACAACGTATGGGACATTGTTCCCTTGAAACCCAAATACGGATGGCCTAGGCTCTCGGCAGATGCACACTAGCCAGATGACTCCGACCCGTTGGGCGACGACGGCTCCATAATGACCGTCAACGGAGGCGCCATCCTCGACGACCAGGACTTCTACGCAGACTTTGAATGCACTCCAGATGGCGGGTTTCAGCCTGCCGGCCCAACAGGCGCCGCCGACTACACGGAGACGATTTCCATGCCTACGCCAACAAGCGCTGCTTCGCCTCCTCCTGCGCCGACGCCAGCTTATGCCCCCAGCACATGCTCCTTCCACCTGACCGAGATGCAAACCTGCACCAGCGATGACAAGAATCTCTTCGCCATCATCAAGCTCGTCGACGACAACAACAAGGCCGACATTGGCCATACAACCGTCAGCGATACCTTCCCCTTTGGCGAGTCCATCAACGTCTCCAATCCTTACCAGTTCCACTCCAAGCTTCCCAACACGTTGACGATCACCGGCGAGCACCAAAAAGATTACGTGCAGTTCGCGTTCGGGAGTTTGCAGTGGACGAGTCGGGATACGAAGGGTCCAGCGACGTGCAGTAATGGGGGGTGGGACCCGAGGAACGGACCGATTTGTGGGCGGAGAGCCGGGAACCACAATGCGGTCAACAACATGGACTGTTCTTTTCCTTGTTGAGAAGGGCGTCGTTTGCCGCTGAAGTATGAGCGTGGCGTCCTTGGTTTTTTCATGTATCAACAAACGTTGCTTATCGCGCGGGCTTCCACTCAGTCTCGCTTAGCTCCTTTACACAAACAGTGCTTGCCGCGTGCATTATCATCAGATCTTCCATTCGTTGTGAAGGCGAAAAGCAGCTAGAGAGATAGTAGTTGTCCTTGGGCGTCACCTGTGTTTCACTGAGCCCCCGCTGCGTCTCGAAAACTATATCAACGCTAACGCATTCTCCTCATCCCCGTAGGTTTGGTTTGACCGAAAGAGTG
>JAABUL010004306.1_pt1 | contig 19278 bp, 15 predicted proteins | sample 5559151 | NCBI WGS metagenome assembly JAABUL01 (sample SAMN10711876, study PRJNA513368) | rock metagenome | isolation source: Antarctica rocks | place: Antarctica: Victoria Land, Pudding Butte sud | reverse complement strand
TCGACCAAGAAACGCGGGACGTACTGATGCTGCGGTTCACGGGACATCTGACCATCGCCGAGATCGCGGCGGTCATCGGTAAGAGCGAAGCCGCCACGCAGAAAAAGCTTTTTCGGACCATTCAGACCTTGCAGGAGCATTATCATGAGCGCATGTGATGACCACTACCCCGATCTCCTCGGCCCACAAGCGCCACCCGAGCGGCGACGCTTGGTGAGCGACCTTGATCAAGTGTGCGCGGTCTCTCGGTTGCCTGCGGACCGCGACGAGGCGCTTGCCGCCGCGCTCTATGAACGGGCGGCCGCGAAAAACCGATACGCGCTGGCGCGACGCCGCTCCATGCCGCCCACCTGGCTCCGCCACCATGGCGCCCTTGCCGCCGGCGCCACATTGGCCGCGGCCATCTTCCTGGGTGGCGCATATGCGGCCCTACGCGGCCAGTCGAGCGGCATACCGGCCCGGCCGTTGTCGCCAACCATGACCCGTACGGCGGCCGCCAGCCTTGGAACGAGCCACGCCAACGCGCCAACGGCACGCGTGACCGGCATAGTGGCGAGCGTAACGACCAATATGCCAGCCCCGACAGGGACTCCCACCGCGACGAGGGCAAGCGCGTTCTCGCCGTCGCCGACCTCATAGTATGTCAGGACGAGCAATGAGCACGAGACAGATCGCACAGCCGCGGTCAAGCGCCGCGGCGGCGCCCCAGCGTGTTCGCCCTCGGGCGGGAGAGATGGGAGAGAAGATCGTGGCCGCGCCGGCGCCGGGCGCGCCATCGCTGTCCGGCGACATCGTGGGGGCGCGCGTATCGCGGCTCGAATGGAGCTTGTACAGCGCTTTCTTCTTTATCGGTCTGATCATGCGTCTGTGGGACCTGGGCTCGCGCGCCCTGCACCACGACGAGAGCCTCCACGCCACCTACTCGTGGTACCTCTATAAGTCTATCACCTGGAATTTCTGGGCCGCCATCACCGGAACCAACCCTGGCAGCGGCTACGAGTATCACTACGACCCCATGATGCACGGGCCGTACCAGTTCCACCTCAACGCCCTGATGTATCTCCTCTTTGGCGGTCCCAGCGACTGGGCCGTGCGCCTCAACGCCGCCTTCTGCGGGACCGCGCTGATCGCCCTACCCTTCCTGCTGCGCCGCCAGTTGGGCCGCGTCTCGTCGTTGGTCCTCTCCGGCTTGCTGGCCTTCTCGCCCGCGTTCCTGTACTACGCGCGCTTCAGCCGCGAGGACATCTACTTCGTGCTATGGACGATGCTGTTCTTCGTCGGCGTCATCCGCTGGCTCGACGCGCGCGGCGGTCCGGGCGCGCCGCGCTGGCTGCTCGTGGCCGCGGCCGGCTTCGCGCTCTCCTGGGCGACCAAGGAGAGCACGGCCTTCGTGACCACGCCGATCGTGCTTGGCTTCATCATCGGCGTCTTCGTCGTCGGCTACGCCTACCAGTTCCTGGCGCCGCGCCGCGCCAGCCGTCCCGCCGGCAAGGGGAGTGGGGGGCAGCGTCCAGCCGAGCACCCGCTCGTGGCGGCGCTGGGCGAGTTCGCGCGCGCCAACGTGCCGCCGCTGCTCGACGCGTTCCGGGGCACGCCCGCGCGCGCCTGGGCCTCCGCCCTCGGCGTGATGGCCGTGATCACCCTCGTGCTGTACTGGCCGATCGGCGACCCCTGGCAGTGGGGCTTCATCCCCGGCGCGCACACGGTCCCTGTCACGCTGACCAAACCGGTGACGCACACGACCACCTACAATACGGACGCTTTCACCGGCGGCATCCAGTATTGGCTACAGCAGCAGCAGGAGAGCCGCGGCGGGCAGCCCTGGTACTACTATTTCATGGTCATCCCGCTCTATGAGCAGGTCGCGGTCGTCTTCGGCGCCGCCGCGCTCGTCTACTACTTCCTGCAGAAGCGCACGCTGCTCGCGACGGTTAGTGGCGCGGCCTTCCTGCTGTGCACGGGGCTGACCCTGTTTACGGGTGGGATGCCGGGGCTGCAGAAGCTGGCGACGCTGCTGATGATCGTGAGCGGCGCGGCGCTGTTCGTGTCGCGCCCGCGCTCGCTCTTGGTCAACTTGTTCTTGTGGTGGACGGTGACGACGTGGGGCCTCTACACCTTCGCCGGCGAGAAGATGCCCTGGCTGACCTTGCACATTTTGCTGCCAACGATGGTGCTGGCCGCACTCTACATCGGCCACCTCTTCCACGCGGCCCCGCGCCTGAGCAAGAAATGGCTCATCACAGCCGGGTTGCTGGCGGTCACGGCGCTGGTCTCGGTCCGCTCCGCGGTGGCGCTGGCCTACGTCGACGGGGCCAACCCCACCGAGATGCTCGTCTACACGCAGACGGCGCAGGACGTGCCGGCTGTCTCCACGGTGATCCAGCGCATCCCACCGCTTCTGACCACCACGGGCGCCAAGGAGCGCGTCTTCGTCGACGTCGCCGATGAATGGCCGTGGGTGTGGTACCTGCACGACGATAACTACCACAACTATAGCCAGGGCTCCGACTCAGGCGCGGGCATCACGACCGCGGGCCAAGGCGACGCGCAGGCCGCGCAGCAGCGCTATCCGGTCGTCATCGTTGGCTCGGATTCCCACGATAACTATTTCGTGGGCAAAGATCACCTGACGCAGCTCGCTGGCTATACAGGTTACAAGTTCAAGCTGCGTTGGTGGTTCCCCGAAGAAGGCTACAGGGCGTGGGAAACGACGGGCGTCAAAGGCTTCCTGGCGCAGGCGGTACAGCCCTCGTCGTGGGGCAGCATCGTCAACTGGTGGGCCACGCGCACGCCGTTCGCGCAGACGGACTTCACGAACTGGACGAACGTCTACCCCTTCTATGTCTACGTCCGCACCGACCTCGTCAAGCCCTACGTGACCACATACGTCGGCCACGGCTGGGACACGGCGCATCAGCGCGCCGTGCAGGCCGCCAGCGGTGTCGCGCCAGCCCCGCTCCAGAACGACGTCGCGGCGTCACTGACGCGGCCCGTCGCGCCCCGCCTGACCATCACTGGAGCGACGCTGGCGCGGCCCCTGGGCGCCATGCGCGATATGGCCGTCGACGCGGCCGGCAACATCTACGTCGCGGACGCCGGCGCGCAGCGCGTTGTCAAATTCGACCGCGCGGGCCGCTACGTCACGGCGTGGGGCGCGCCGGGGACGGGTCCGGGCCAGTTCAGCAATCTCCACCCGAACATCGATCCGGCGGGGATCGTGGTCGGGCGTAACGGCGACATCTACGTCTCCGACTGGACGCGTATCCAGGAGTTCACACCGGCCAGCGTATTTGTGCGCCAGTTCGGCTCCAGCAACCAGGGCGTCGTGGCCACGGCCGACTCATTCTACGGCCCACGCCAGATAGCCGTGGCACCGAATGGCAATCTTTACATCGCCGACACGGGCAACAAGCGCATCCAGGTGTACAGTCCCACGGGTACACATTTGTTCAACATCGGAACCGGCTCACAGGTCGCGGCCCAGATGACGGCGCCTGGCAGCTTCGATGAGCCCTCCGGCGTGGCCGTCGATAATAAGGGCATCGTCTACGTGGCTGACTACTGGAACAAGCGCGTGCAGCGCTTCACCCTGAACGGCGTGTATCTGAGTACGTACCCGGTCGCGGCTGGGTGGCGCAAGATTACCAGGAGCCGTACCTCGCCGTGGACAACAAGGGCCACCTCTTCGCCACGGACGCGCCCTTGAACAGCGCGCACGTCAACCATGTGCTCGAGCTTGACGCGACGACCGGCGTCACGATTCGCGCCCTCGGTAGCGGAGCGGTGGGAACGGCTGGCGCGCTCACGCAGCCCAGCGGCGTCGCCATCGGGCCGGATGGCGCCCTCTATATCGCCGACGCGGGAACGGCGACGCTGCTCAAGGCGCAACCGTAGCTACCGATCATACAGGACTTGTAAATTATCCATGCTGGGCGCCTCGGCCCGTTGGATAATTCACGAGCCCCGGTGGGGTGCGTCGCGCGATGGTGAAATGCGGCCTGCGCTTAAAAGGTCATGGCAGCGGCGCTCACCATCACAATCGTGGCGCTCACCCATGTCGCTCAGTGTGCGATCGCCACTTCGTTCGAGCCGACCCCTGAGGGGACGACGGCGACGACGCGGTTATCGCTCGTTCGGATAATCGTCACGGCGTTGCCGCCGATACTGGCTGCGTAGACGTATCGGCCGTCGGCCGTCACGTCGGGCCCATGCGGCTGCGACGCCACCGGGATGGTGGCGATCACGCGCCGGCTGGCGGCGTCGATCACGCTGACCGCGTCGCCAAGTTGGTCGGCCACGTAGATCCGTCGCCCGTCGGGCGTGGCGACCAGCAGCGCCGGTCCCTTGTCCACCGGAATCGTCGCCAACGGCTTGAGCGTCCGCTCATCCAGCACCGTGACGGCGTTGACCGTCTGGTCGGTGACCCACACCTCGCGCCGCGGCCCGTCCACGGCCACCCCGTAGGCCCCCGGTTGAGTCAGCGCGATGCGGCCCGGCCGCAGCGTCTGTGTGTCTACGGTGTAGATCCAGGTCTCGCCGGCGCAGGCCACATAGAGCGTGCGCCCGTCCTCTGAGATATCGATGCCGTGCGGCTGGAAGCAAGTGTCGTTGGGGAAGGTGATCTGGCGCGTCGTCCCGCTCATGAGGTCAAGCATATAGAGGTCGCTGGAGCGGAAGTTGGTGACAAAGGCGCGGCGGTGGTCGGGCGTAAAGATGACGTGCGCCGGGCCCAGCCCCACATCAAAGGTGCGCACGACGCGCATGGTGCGCGTGTCGATCTGCGACACGGAGCCAGGCTCGGCGCTGAAGTTGGTGACGTAGACGTAGGGCGTGCCGTCGAGCACGTCCACGCCATGCGCCTGTACGCCCGTCGCTATCAACCGGCCCGTCTTGAGGGCGCGCACGCCGTTCGAGCCCATCTCCGTGACGAAGCCTGTGTAGGGCAGCGTACGCGCGAAGGCCACGTTGTACGGGGCGCTGAGGTTGTGCGACCGCGCTGGAGCGGCTCCAGGTGTTACCGACCCCGCTGTTGGAAGAGACGCCTGGGGCGTGAGCAGGCGCATCGCCCCGCGCAACGGTACCTGGTAGACGAACTGGCGTACATCGACCCAGGCGCCGGCGCGGCGCGCCTGCACGGTGAGGCTCCAGCGTCCATTCATCGGCGCGAAGAGATTGCGCGCGCGCCAGCGTCCACCGCCCAGCGCCACGGCCTTGTAGGGCAGGGCGCCCATGTTCATGTCCAGCGATTGCGAGAGGAGGCGTACGGCCGGCGCGTTTATCCCCGTGATCGTGAACGTGTTGGACGCGCTCAGGAGCCCCGGCGTGACCGCGATGGTGACGGCGTCCGGGTTTTGTCCTGGCGCGACAAAGGCGGCTCCGGCGCCAACGGTGAAGGTGAAGGGGAGGGTACGGTAGTCGGGCGTCGTGGCCGTGCGCACGAGTACGTCGGCGCGCCAAGTGCCCGTCGCGGCCAGACTACCGCGCACGCTAAAGCGCGTCCCATGGGCGACCGTATTAAGTGGGGCTAGTAGGGTTGGCTTCTCTGCCGGGTAGAGGTGGATGATCGCCGCGGCGGTGTTCTCGTTCAGAGGCGCGCCATGTTCCGTGAGCGCGAGGATGAAGGTCGTGGCGCCGACGGCGGGCGGCGTCACGGTGAGCGTTCCGCGCAGGTCGCCCGTCGCCGTCGCGCCGCTGATCGTCGCCGGGGTCGTATCCGTCGTGGTAGGAGTCGCCGTCGCCGAGGACGCGGCGGCCGGCAGGGTCTGGCCCATCAGCGCCGTCGCCAGCAGGATCGCCGCGCCGACCCAACTTTCCAGGCGCAGCCGCGCCGCCAGCGTGGCCAGCCCCTCGTGTACGTTCGCCGTGGCCCCCAAGTCATGGATATCGCGCGCCGTGTTTTGCTGGGCGCGGGCGATGCGCGGACGCAGGCCAAAGACGTGCGAGGCGCTCAACGCGATGAGCAGCGCGACCAGGGCGATTTTGGCGATCAGCAGTTGTCCGTACGTCGAGTTGACGAGGACGGAGGGCGCGTCCAGGTGGTTGACCGCGTTGTAGAGGCCGGAGAGGGCTAGCGCTGCCACGGCGACGTAGGCGACCGGCGAGAAGCGGTCGAGCAGCGGCAGCAGCGCGGGAGCGCGTTCGTCTGGCGGGAGCGTGCGGCGCGCCGGCGCCACGCCGTAGGCCAGGGCGGCGAGCCCGCCGGCCCAGGCGGCCGTACACACGAGGTGCAGCCAGTCGACACTGTAGGAGAGCCACAGCGGATGCACGTCGGCGGCGTGGCCGGAGAAGGCGACGAGGAGCATATACAGCGCGGCCAGCAGCGCCAGGGGCAAGCGGACCACCTCCCAGCGCGACGTTGTCACACCACGGCTGAGGGGCCGCGCGACGATGCCGACGGCCTGCCGGCTGCGCCGCGCGCGCGCGGTTGCCGCCGCGACCGCGGGGGCTATGGCTGGGACGCGCGCGCCGCCGGCCAGGACCAGCGCGACGAGCAGAACGGCGAAGTGCAACAGCACGAGGTGGCCGTTCTGCGAGGAGAGGATGCCCGCCAGAGTATCCGGGGCGAGGGCGCGGCCCCAGTCGCCGCCCGTCCCCTGTAGCGACAGGCTTACCACCTCGCCGGCCAGCGCCCACACGACGACGACGGGGGCGAAGCGGACGAGCCGCCATAGGCGTGGGGCGGCGTGCCAGGCCAGGCGCGCCGCCGGTGTCTCACGCAAGCGGCGGGCGGGGGCCAGCACGAGCAACTCGACGAGCAGCGCGCCCAGCCACAGCGCCTGGGCCATCAGGCCCAGCCAGTGCAGCAAAGCCGTCGCCACCGCTCCGGCGTCCAGACCCAGCCCGCCGTTGGAGGACCCCGCTGCGCCGCCGTAGCTGCCGGCCGCCGCCCCCGTGACGGCGGCGACGGCGTTCGCGCCGCCACTGGGCGTGACGCGGAAGGTGTAGAACGAACTCATGACGTGACCATCCGTCGCCGATTCGGAGGTCCAGAACACGCTGTACGTCCCCGACGCCAGGCGGGGCAGCGTGAGGCGCCACAACTCGCCGTCGTGGCCGGCGGCCAGATGGCCGGTATCGGTGGTCACGGGGCGCCCTGTGGCGTCGGAGATATGAACGCGTGTCAGGGCCGGGTTGAGCGGCTCGTCGAAGGTGAAAAGGGCGAGGGACGGCGCGCGCGCGATGACGCTGTCGGGCGCCGGGTCCGCCTGTACCAGGTGCGCGTGGGCCGAGGCCAGCCCCGGCGGCGCGAGCAGCCACAGCAAGGGGGCCACGAGCGCGCCGAGGAGGACGCGGCGGGCGTGCAACGGGTGAACGCGGGGCGGGAAGGCGCGCGACAGCATCGGTGTATCCTCAGGCTACTTACTTGACCGTGAAGTTGAAGGTGAAGCCCGCCGTATGCCCGTCGTCGGCCGAAACGGTATACCACATGACGGTGTAGACACCTTTCAGGCCCTTGGGTAGCGTAGCCACGATCTCCTTGGGATTCTTAAATGGGAAGGAATTCTTGCCTGTATCGACCATGGCGTGGTCGCCTTTGGGGTCGGCTTCGAAGACGTGGAGGAAAGAAACGCTCGGCTTGACGTTCTCCGCGAAGAAGCCCGTCAGCGTGCGCGGGTAGGCGTTGGCCTGGAAGACCTCGCCGGGCTTGATGTTGGCATGGTCAAGCGAGGCATGCGCCGACGCGATGCCGGTAGCGGAGAGGATGAGCGCGACGGCCGCGACGGCGGCGAGGGCGACGCGTGTAGGGGCGAATCGTGTGGTCATTTGTCGAGTCTCCTATTGAGTAGTATGGCGACGATGGGGGGCGCCGGCAAACGATCCGGTGTCGTGGTTTGGCTATAGCTTGACCATGGCATGGCGATGCTGACTGCTAGTGGGACGCGCGGACATAGGGTCCGGACACAGTGGGACGGCGCTTGACAGGCTGGCTGGTGTGCGCGATCAGGCCGCGGCGGGTACGGGTGGGGGGCGCGCGAAGAGGCTGTGCCCGTATCGTCGGCGGGGAAGACGCGCGGCGTCAAGATTGGGCAGCCGGGGCTCCGCGCCGGAAGCGGCGCGGCGCAAGAGGCGTAGCCGCTGGGCGGCCGTTGCGCGGAGCCCCGTCAGGCGGTGCTCGACGCGCCAAAGCAGTAGACCGAGCAGGGCGGCGACCGCCAATTGCAACACCCCAAGCGGGAGCGCGGCGCCGAGCGGCATGACCATCGGCGCGCCGTTCATGACCATAGTGGTCCGCATCGGACAGATCAGGCCCGCGATCCCGAGCAGGGCGGCCTGCGGGCCGAGCACGGCGGCGATGATGACGAGCAACCGCCACGGCGAACGCGGGACGGCGACGCGCCCGTTTGGCATGGGCAGCCGGCGCGCGGCGAGCGCGCGCCCAAGCGCCCCATTGAGCCGCTCCAGCCGCCACACCTCTTGTAAGGCGAAGATGGGCGCGAGTATGACGACAACGGCGATGAGCCCGAGAGGGCCGCGCAACGGGCAGTGCGCCAGCAGAGTCCCCGCGGCCGCGAACCAGCGCGGTCCGAGCGGCGCGTCGAAGGGCACATGATAGGCCAGCAGATGCACGAGCCCCGCTCCGATGAGCGCGGCCAGGAACAGTCCCAGCAGATTGCGGCAGGCAGGCGCGCGCCCTGTCCCGCCGGCGAGGCGGGGCGGCGCCATGAGCGCCGCGAGGTTACGCGGTTCCTGCTGCATATTTTTGTCCCTCACGTCATAACAATAGCACGCTCTCGTACATCCGTCTGTATCGCGTGGCGATGTGGCGATTGACCCCTTGACTAATGGAGCCAGCGTGGCTACATTAAAGGAAATTGGAACGACTGATAGAGACTGAGAGGATGGGGAGATGACGACGACGGCACGGAGGACGAGGCAACCGAAATTGCGTAGTGTGCGGGTGCAGGCGCGCCTGACGCCGCCCGTGAAAACGATTATCGAGCAGGCGGCGGACCTGTGTGGCCTGTCGGTGTCGGATTTTATGGTCAATAGTTCGCGCGAACGGGCCGAGGCGCTGATTCGTGAGCATCGCGTGATCACCCTGACCGCCGAGGATAGCGTAGCCTTCGCCACAGCGATCCTCAATCCACCCCGGCCCAATGAGGCCCTACGCGCGCTCTTCGACCAACCGCGTGTCGCACAGGGCGACATATAGGTGGATGTGGACATAGCGGAGTTTGTTATCGAGCCGCTCGTCAAAGCGCACAAGCGAGCGGCTTTTTCGTGTGGCAATGCTCAACTCGATCGGTACATGCGCGAACTGGCGCGCCAACAGCACGCGGGTGGGGGGACGCGCGTCTACATCATGCGCCACGTTCCGACCGATAACGTCGCGGGTTTCTACACGTTGAGCGCGACCTCCATCGAAACAATCAACTTGCCCCAAGACCTGGTGAAGAACCTGCCGCGCTACCCCACGCAAGGGGCGATTCTTATCGGCCAACTGGCGCGCGATCTGGCGTTCCGCGGCACGGACGTGGGCAAGTGGCTCTTGCGCGACGCGCTGGAGCGGAGCGTGTCCATCCAGCGAGAGCATCTGGGCGCGGTGGCAGTTGTGGTCGATGCCGTCGATGACCACGCCGTCCGCTTCTACGAGACCTTCGGCTTTGCCCGCTTCGCCGTCATGCCGGATAAACTCTATATCCCCATGGCGACCATCGCCACGGCCTCGTCCTCCACCGTCACGTCAGTGCCGGCGCCGGCGCGGGAGGGCTAGAGCAGTACGGCGCTCGTACTATCCCAGGGCCGCGGAGATGGCAGGGTTCTGTGGGAGCCGCAGGCGATAGACGCCCTCGCTCGTGCCGGCCAACAAAATGGGGCGCGCGCCGGGGAGCGTGAGCAGTGCGGTCACGACGCCGTCGCCTGGGGCGCGGCCAAGCGGGACCCAGGAGCCGTACCCGCGCGAGACGACGCCCTTTCCTGATGCCGCCGCAGGCATAGAGGCGTAGGCCGCCAAATAAACGCCCGTGCCCATGCTGCCCAGGAACAACAAGCCCCTGCCTTCGTTGTCGTTGAGCGCGGCCAGGGCCATGCCGTGCACATCGGGCGACAGGCCGCGCCCGACCGAGGCGAAGCCGCGCGCGACGCCGGTCCAGACGGGCTGCCGCGCGCCCATCACGCCGGCGTAGACGTGTCCCGGCAGCGCCAGCAGCGCCTCGACGCTCGGCGGCGGCAAGATCCCGGCGGGGACGCGCCAACTTCGGCCGTCGTCGGCGCTCACGCGCAGCGAGGCGGGGAGCCCGGCCAGGCCGGCGTAGAGCGCGCCGGTCGCGGGGTCGTGCGCGAAGGCGGCGACGGCGCCGCCGGAGATGCGCGCCGCCTGTGTCCACGCGTGGCCGCCATCGGTGGAGCGGTAGATACCTCCGTCCGAGCCGGCCAGCACGACGCCGCCGGGGAGGGCGTAGATGGCGGTGGCGTAGGTCCCGATGCGCGTTGTGGCGTGCGTCCAGCGCGAGCCCGCGCGCGGGAGTTGGTAGACAAAGCCGTCCGCGCCGGTGGCGAGTACCGCGTCGCCGCCATGTCCGCTGACATGTCCCGTGAGCGTGGCCACGCCCCAGGCCGCGACGCCTGGCCCAGGAAAGCCCTGGCCCAGGACGCGCCACGTTCCACCGTCGTCGGCGCTGCTGGAGATACCCTGCGCCGTCGCGGCGTAGAGCGTGCCCCAGGGCGCGCGTATGAGTTGATGAACAAGGGTGTGCAGTTCACGCGCCCGCGTCCAGGTATAGGCGTTCGCCGCGCGGGGCGGGGACGGACGCGCGGGCGTAGCCGTGGTCAACGGGCGCATGCGGATGAGGGCGAATCCGGCCAGGATCGCAATGAGCAGGGCAATCGTGGCCGTAGATATCCAGTGGGCGAGCCGCTGGCCCCTCGACGTCTGTTTTATACGTACCGGGCGCGATGTTGTTACCACGACGAGTGATCTCTCATGGGTGTTCCGCCGGTCTGGATAAAGCCCGTCACGCGGGGGGCCGGCCGCGGGTTGAGCGCCGGCGCAGCACGGCGGCCAGCACGAGCGCGATGAGGACGCCGTCGATCAGCCAGAAGATGCCGGACATCGCGACGTCGAGGGCGCGCAGGGCGTAATAGCCCAGGTTGTCCTGCGTCAGCTGACCGGGCGCAACGATATGCAGCAGCGCGGCGTCGAACTGGAACCATCCTCTGGCCTTGTCGTAGCCCCAGACCGCGAGGCGATAGGTTCCCGGACGCGCGTAGCGATGCGTCACGGCGTGCCCGACCACCGTTGTCCCATCGCCAAGGACCCAGCGAAACGGCGCCGCGCGCTCGGCGGCCGAGAGAGTGCGGGCCAGATCGGCGCCGTTCTCGACGATTTGTAGGGCGGAGTTACTCGCGAAGGCCTTGGTGAAGGTGAACGGCGCCCACCTGGTCTGATCGGTCATAGCGTCGGTGGTGAGTTGCGCGCGGACGCCATCGGCGCTCAAGGAGGCGGTGTTGTCGATGGCGCAGGCGGACGCCACGCGCGGCGCTAGGGCCAGAAGCGGAAGCAGCGCGCAGAGGAGGCGCGCTGTCACGATGAAACGGGTTGATCGCGTCATCTTAACCTCCCAGGATGCCCCGCCTGTAGGCGCGGGGAGGAATGGCATTGCCACCCGGTAAGGGGCCGCGTCTAGCAGCGCTTTGCCTATGACAAAATATATACCCATATCTGGTATACTAGGAGTATGAGCGTACGCACGATTGCCCTGACCCTGCGGCCAACCGACGCGGAGAAAGCCGCCCTCGAACGACTCCAAGGAGCGTTCAATGAGGCGTGCAACTATGCGTCTGAGGTCGCGTGGCGGGAGCGTGAGTTTAACAGCGTACGCTTGCATCGTCTGGTCTACGTTGATCTGCGCGCCCGCTTCGGCCTGCTGGCCCAGCACGCGGTACGCGCTATTGGCGTCGTCGCCGCGTCGTACAAGGCCGAACGGGGCGTCCAGCATACGTTCAAGCCCACGGCGGCGGTCGTGCTCGACACCCCGCGTCTGTACCGCATCGTTGGCAATCGTGCGCGCGTGACGACGCTCGACGGGCGACTCAACGTGGAGTTGAACATCGGGGGCATCCAGCGTCGTCAGTTGGCCGAGGCCGTGAAGCTGGCTGAGGCCGACCTCGTGCGTGACCATAAGGGGCGTTGGCGTCTGCTGGTGAGCGCCCACTACGCCGACCCACCCACCATGGACATCGAGGGCGTCCTTGGCGTAGACCTTGGTCGAACGGATATCGCCGTGACCAGCGACGGCGCGACGTTCAGTGGCGCGCACGTCACGGCCATCCGCGACAGGTACGCGCGCAATCGGGCGCGCAGGCAACGGAAAGCCTCGAAAGGAACACGTAGCACGCGCCGTCGGGTGCGTGCCGCGCAGACACGTTTGTCGGGGCGGGAACATCGTTTTCAAGCCAACGTGAACCACACCATTAGCCGACGTATTGTGGATGGAGCCGTTGCCTCTGGGCAAGCTATCGCCTGCGAGGACTTGACGGGCCTGCGGGAACGCACCAACACACAGGCGCGTAGTAAGACGGAGCGGCGCCGCTCTAATAGCTGGGCCTTCCATCAATTGCGGTTGTTCCTGGCGTACAAGTGCCAAGCGGCGGGCGTGCCCTTCGTCTTGGTCAACCCTCGGTACACGAGCCAGATGTGCCATCGCTGTCTCCATATGGGTGAACGGTCTGGGAAGCGGTTCGCCTGCGTGAACCCTGTGTGTCGCTGGTGTGGCGATGCCGACTACAATGGGGCGCTAAATATCGCGCTCCTCGGGGCTGCCGTAACCAGTCCCGGCGGTCCATGGCTGTGTTGCTCGTACCAACCCGGTCGTAGGGCTTCTGAAAGCCCCCGGCTTTAGCCGTGGGGATGTTTACGATAGCCTGTCTTTGCCTAGTATCGGGGCATCCTAACCTGTCGTTTACCCGATACGTCCGAGGCTGCCGCGCAGCCTCATACGGTAGGCCGTAGGCGCGCCGTACGGAATCGGGCTCAACGCCTACACTCTTCTCTTATAGATTACCAGTTAACCTGCTCCTTCACGTCCGTCGGGGCCAACGCGTAGTCGACAGCGGCCTGGGCGTGGATGGTGGTCGTGTCGAAGATCGGTACAGGGCTGTCCTCCTGGGTGATCAGCAGCATGATCTCGGTGCAGCCCAAGATGACGCCTTGGGCGCCCCGCGTCACCAGATGCTCGATGGCGCGCTTGTACGCCTCCTTGGACGCGGGGTGGACCTGGCCCAGGACCAGCTCACGATAGATCACCTCGTGCACGACCTGACGCTCCTCCGCGTCCGGGATGAGCACATCGAGGCCGTAGCGCTCCCGCAACCGGCCTTGGTAAAAGTCCTGCTCCATCGTGAAGCGTGTTCCCATCAGGCCGACCGTCGTCAGGCCCCGCGCGCGAACGCGCTCGCCCGTCGCATCGGCGATGTGCAGGAGTGGGATGGCAACGCCTTCCTGCACCGCGCCGGCCATCTTGTGCATCGTGTTTGTACAGAGCAGCACGAGGTCGGCGCCGCAACGCTCAACCTGCCGCGCCGCCTCGATCATGCGAACAGTGGCTTCGTCCCACCGCCCTTGGCTCTGGAGCGCTTCGATCTCCGCGAAGTCGACGGAGAACATGAGGCTCCGCGCCGAGTGCAGTCCCCCGAGGCGCCGGGCCACCTCCTGATTGATGATGCGGTAATACTCGGCCGACGATTCCCAACTCATGCCCCCGATCAGCCCGATGGTCTTCATGACGCGTGTCCATCCTTTCTCTCGCTCGTCGCGCATCCCGGCGCCAGGACTGTCTCGTCCCAGTCCACAATCCACACCTGCCCGCCGGCATCCAGCAGCACATTGTTCGTATGGATGTCCGCGTGACTGAGCACGAAAGCCGGCGCGGCCTGAGCTAACCGGCGCCCCAGGTCTTCCGCACGTTCCAGCAGCGTGCGGATGTCCTCTCGCCGCGCCTGCCAGAAGGTGGCGAGCGCATCCGCCGCGGCATCACCGAAGTCCCGCACGCCGATGCGTGTATCCAGGTCCCTGATCACGCCGGCTCCCACAGGTGTAAAAGACTCGCGCCTCATCAGCCGCGCGAGGTCGGGCGGGAGAGCGGTAGCATGGATTTGTCGGAGCAGCACGCCGTAATCGACCCATTGCCGATCGGACATCCCACGCTCCATGCCGGTCGTCCCCGCGACGAAGGGGTACAGGATGAGCGCATAGTCGCCCGCTGTCGTCCACAGCGCCCCCGCGATGGTCGGAAGCGGCGCGACGACGCGCGCGCTACCGTGGTCGTGGAGATAGCGCGGGACCAGGAGGCCGGGCTCATTGGTCAATTGCGTGCGGACTTTGAGGAAATAGGCGCCGCCATCGGCCGTCCGCACGCGGTACACCCACGCCGAGGAGTCATGTCCCAACGGAAGCAAGGTAAGTTCGTCGACAGCGAGACCATAGTGGGCACGCAGACACGCGCGCAGCGTCTCGTCAGAGAGATTGGCGGGCGGTTCACGCATGAGGGAACAGTCCTTTTAGCAGCAGTTGCTCATTCGTGTAGCATAGCAAGTCCCGCTAGAGGATTCGTACCTACCCTTTGGTCATATGCTACCACGCGCATAGGCGGAGTGCGACCCGCGATCTTAACGCCGGAAAGGGCCGCCGCTGTACGGCCCCCCCAAATGTCCTAGTGCCCTGGGCTCCGGCGCCGACTACACTGGCATCACTACGAATTAGTCGGAAGTCGGAAGTCGGAAGTTGGCGGCAACGACAATGGTAAGCGCCATTCGTCTGCCAATGCCAGCCATATGCGACGCGCTCGACGCGGATACCAACTTCCGACTCACGACTCACGACTCACGACTACTGAGGTCACGATGTCCGCACCATCCGGCCTGCCATCCAACCCCTTCGAGGTCCTGGGACTCGACCGCTTGGCCTCTTTTGAGGAGGTAAAAGGCGCGTATCGTCGCCTAGCGCGTCAGTACCATCCCGATGCGAACCCCACCGACCCCGACGCCCTGGAGCGCTTCACCACGCTGCGCCGCGCCTACGACCGCTTGAAGATCTTCTACCAGACGCTCGATCACGCGGCCCCAACGTCCGGCATAACTGCTGCTCCCATGCCGAGCGCCGAGGCCACGTCGTCCGCGTCGTCCGCGCGAGTGTCGGGCGACCGCGATATTGTGCCCGAGCCCACGGTTCCCGGTACGAGTGGTCGGCGCGCCTTCTATCGCTCTGGCGCATTGCGCCAGGAGCCCATGTCCGGACAGATAGGCACGGGACCGGCGGTCGCGCGCGTCGGTGGCACGGGCGCGCGGGCCGCGACCGGCGGCGTGGCGCGATCCGAACAGGCCGTGCGTGGGGCGCGCGCCCCACGAGTGAACCTGCCTGCTCCGGTGCTCTTTGGCAGCGGCCACATGGCAGCGCGCGCCGAAGTGCTGCTCGGCCACCCCGACGCGCCCGTTGGGGACAACTCCTGGATGTACTACGTGCTGTTGAGCGTGCGCGCCTCCGAGAGCGTCGTCTTTCCGCGCGTGCCGCTCAATCTGTGCCTCGTGCTCGATCACAGCTCCTCGATGCTGCGCGGCGGTAAGGTCGATCGGCTCAAGGAGACCGTGCGCGGGATCATCGAACAACTCGACGAGGAAGATTACCTCGCCATCGTGACGTTCGGCGACCGCGCCGAGGTCCTATTGCCGGCCCAACCGCTGCGCAACAAGGATATGGTGCAGAGCGCCATCGAATCTATCCATTGCCGCGGCGGCACCGAGATCTCGCGCGGTCTGACCGCCGGCCTCTCCGAACTCTCGCGCAACGCCTCGCGGGCGCTCTCGCATCTGATCCTACTGACGGACGGACAGACCCGTGGCGATGAGATGGCCTGCCTGGAACGTACGGGGGAAGCCGTGGCGATGAGCGCGGGCATTACCGCTTACGGCCTAGGCTCCGACTGGAACAGCGCGCTGCTCGACGGCATCGCGGCTCCGACCGGCGGGTACTCCGACTACATTGATGCGCCGGAGGCGATGATACAGGCTTTCGCGGCGCGCGTGCTCACCCTACAGTCGACAACATTACATAAAGTGACGATGGAGGTGCGGACGGCGGAGGGGCAGGCAGCGCATACGCTACAACGCGCCACGGTCGTCAGCCCGATGCTACGCCTGCTCGATAGCGGCGCCGTCGCCGGTGGCGTGAACGTTCTCGGTGACTTGAGCGGCGTGACCGACCATAAGGTGCTGCTCGAGTTTGCCCTAGGGCCGCGCCGTGCGGGCACAGTCGATATCGCGACGATGACCCTGCGCTATGACGTGCCCGGCCTGCGGCGCAGCGACGAAACGCTGACGGTTCCGCTCGTGGTCACGGCGCGGACGGACTACGATCCATCCGCGCCGCACGACCCGCGCGTCACCGCGGCGTTACGCCACGTCACGATTCATCGCCTACAGCAGCAGGCCTGGGTCGAGCTGACGCGCACTGGCAACCTCGCGCGCGGGACAAGCCTGCTCAAGCGCGCGGCCGAGCATCTGGAAGCGGCCGGGCGTCAAGACTTGGCGAAGGTCACGGGCGACGAGGCGGCGCGCGTTGAGAGCGGCCAGGGCGCCAGCGACGAGAACATGAAGCGCATCATCTACGGCACGCGTAAGCTGGCGTAGTCGGAAGTCGGAAGTCGGAAGTCGGAAGCCGGAAGTCGGAAGCCGTGTCTACTGGGAGCGCCGGCATCCTGTCGGCAGACGGTCGCGACAACGGCGCTTGCTACCATCGACACGCTCGTCCATAATGGCAGGGCGCGCCATCTATCGCGTATCGTAAGGGCGACAATTTATCGCGGGGCTGTATGGACGGCGAGAGGAGAAGGGGATGACCAAGGGACGTTTGATAGCGCGCGGGTTAGCGGCCGCCGCATGCCTATGCGCCACAACGACAACAGTGGCTGGTGTGGGCGCGCATGCGGACGCGTCTAGTGGACCTACCATTCGCTATCGTAGCGCGGCCTTCCCCTACAGCATCGCGTACCCGGGGGGCTGGATGCGCCGCGTCGTCACGAGCGATGGTCAGAAAGTCGAGCAGTTCGGGCTGGGGCCGTGGGGCCATGACGAGGTCAATGTCAGCGTGACCTTGGTCGCCTCGGCGGGGGCGAGCGCGGCGGATGACACCGCGTTGCGGCAGGACCTCGAAGCCCAACGGCGTAAGACGTACGGCAACATGTCTGAGGTAGGATCGGTACAGGTGGCGGGGCACACCATCGTGATGTACTCATGGAACCATAAGGATAACGGCGCCCCTCTGGCCGATACCGAAGTCGTCTTCGCCGATCACGGCCATCTCTGGGTCGTGGTCATGGTCAGTGACCAGGGGGCGCGGCAGCGTCACTGGTTGCCGACCTACACCGCGATGCTGCGCTCAATACGGCTGCGCGCCGCGTAGCGGCGGCTCCCCTCGCGTATCCTTCTCTGCTACGCTGTCGGTAGCGGCGCCCTTCAGGGCGGCGGTAGAGCGTGATGGCGATATACATGATGAAAGAGGGGGGATATGCCAACGTATCGCGCGGCGATGATGGGTTTCGGGAACGTAGGGCGCGCCGTGGCTGAATTGTTGCTGCGGCGGGGGGCCGATGTGGAGCGCGACCACGGCGTCGCGGTGTCATTCGTGCTGGTGGCCGACCGCTCCGGCGTCGCCGTCGACTCCAACGGCCTCGATCTCCAGCGTCTGCTCGACGTCAAGGCGCGCGATGGCGGCGTCGCCGCTTACCCCGGCGGTGGGCGTCCCGGCGTGTCGCCGCTTGACGCGCTGCGTGAGATCGACGCCGACCTGTTGCTCGAGGCGTCGCCGACTTCGGTGCGCACCGGTGAGCCCGGCCTCTCCTACATCCGCGCCGCGTTGGGCCAGGGTCTGCACGTCGTCAACGCCAACAAAGGTCCGCTCGTGGTGGCCTATCGCGAACTGATGGACCTCGCCCGTGACAAGGGCGTCGAGTTGCGCAACGCCGCCACCATCGGCGCGCCGACGCCTACACTAGAGATGGCGCGCTACGCCCTACACGGCGCGCGCGTCGAAGCCATCGAGGCCATCCCCAACGGGACGACCAACTACATTCTGACCCTGATGGAGCAGGGCCGTTCGCTCGACGACGGTATCGCGGCGGCGCAAGCCGCTGGCATCGCCGAGACCGACCCTACGCTCGACGTCGATGGCTGGGACAGCGCGGCCAAGATCCTGATTCTGGCCAACAGCCTGATGGGCGCCGACGTGCGGCTCGACGACATCAGTGTCGAGGGCATCGGCGCGGTGACCGCGGCCGAACTGGTCCAGATGCGCGCGCAGGGGCTGGCGCTCAAGCTGCTGGCCCGCGCCTCGGGCGGTCCCGATGGGCTGGAACTCTCCGTCGCGCCCACGCCGCTCCCGCTCGACCACCCACTGGCGCGCCTGCGCGACACGGCCATGGGCGTCGTACTGCACACCAACGTCATCGGCGACCTCGTCATCTCCGTCGAAGGCGACTCACCCCTCGGCACCGCGCAAGCCATGCTGCGCGACATCGTGAACATAGCAGTCTAACGAGACCAGCAACTGAGCCGGAGAAACCGATCCGCATGGCTGTAGGGGCGTATGGCGATGCAGTCCTGATCTGATTAAAATCGGGGGCACAACAGGAGCGTGCAGCCGGGGTATCCTGAGGGCGTGATGTAGACGCACGCCGCGCCCATAAGGAGACACCAGGCCGCACACTCTGCCTTCTAGCATCCCAGCGCCGCCCGCGTCCACCGTTCCAGCGCCGCCCCCGCCCGCCGCGAACCGCGCCGTGCGCCGCTGGCTGGGCCGTGAACTGGCCCCGCCGCGCCCCGAGATCGCGGCGGGCGCCCCGGGATCGCGGCCGCGCGGCGGCGCGCGCTACCGCCCGCACTTTGAGGCCGACGCCCACGCCGGCCTGGTGCTGTTCCACGGTCTCTCGAGCGGTCCCCGTCTGCGCCAGAGCTACGCCACCGGCGCGGACTGTCCCCATCCCCGGTGGGCCGCGCTCAGTGGCCGCGCCACCGACCAGGAGGGTGAACGGGGCGTGAGCTTCAGTCAGTCATTGCGCCGCCTCCAATACCGCGCGCCCGCGGCGGCCTTCCGCGGCGGCCTCATCCCGGCCTTGGTCGCGCGCGGGCCCGGCGGCGGGCACGCGGGCCCCGCCGCCGTGCCCGCCGCCGGGCGCCTCCTCGACGGCGCCTTCCCGCGCGTGAGCCGGCGCCTGGCCCCCTGGCTTGATCTGGCGGCGCGCCCCAAGCGCCCCGGCATGGGCGCCCAGGCGCGCTACACGCCGGCCC
>JAABUL010004305.1_pt1 | contig 19283 bp, 27 predicted proteins | sample 5559151 | NCBI WGS metagenome assembly JAABUL01 (sample SAMN10711876, study PRJNA513368) | rock metagenome | isolation source: Antarctica rocks | place: Antarctica: Victoria Land, Pudding Butte sud | reverse complement strand
CCAGCTCCCTCCCTGTGTCGAAGATCGTAAACTCAGCGACCTGGTGTGCAGTAGCCGGACGTGGGTTGCTGCCGCTGGTCCACCGCGGCCGTCAGCTCGCTGAAGCTGTTGGCCAGCTCCCGGCCTGCAAAGGTGAATGATGAACCAACTCCTATGTGCTTCTTCAACAGTTCGATATTCTGTTCGTTGGAATAGCGGCACAGCCGACCGCTGCCGCTGGTCCACCGCATCCCTCGGCTCGCGGAAGCTCTTGGCCAGCTCCCTCCCTGTGTCGAAGATCGTAAACTCAGCGACCTGGTGTGCAGTAGCCGGACGTGGGTTGCTGCCGCTGGTCCACCGCGGCCGTCAGCTCGCTGAAGCTGTTGGCCAGCTCCCGGCCTGTGAGGGGACGAAATAAATACTTTGGTGACTCACCTTGCTAAAGCTACTGGACTGATCTCCAGCGGGCTGATGTCCAGCAGGCGTCTTCTTTCCAAATCCTCAGGGATAATTCGTGTTCTGAAAGCTTTCCTTTCCTGTCCACATCAATATGGCATTGTTTTTGTCACAATCACCTGCGATCACCTGCTATGAACAGCTCCCAGCGCTCCACGCAGCCCGTCCTCGCCCCATGCGGCTTTGCCAGCGGCATAGATGCTCTGCGTTTGTTACTAAGCGAAGCGCTTGTGTTTTGGCCACATTGTGTGCCATTCTCATCTGCGATGAAGATCTCCCAGCGCTCCACGCAGCCAGCCTGGCTCCGAGCGGTGCGGCTTGGCCAGCGGGCTGATCTCGAGCGAGTTTATTTATTTTTCGACTTTCATTTTCGGTTTTTCTGTTTGTTCAGTTGCTTTCCATCGTTTGCATCGCGAGGGATTGCTGTTGTTACCTGCTATGAAGAGCTCCCAGCGCTCGACGCAGCCCGGCTCCGAGCGGTGCGGCTTTGCGAGCGGGCTGATCTCCAGCGGGTGGTCCATCACGAACGTCGGCTGCTGCAGGGTGGCCTCCACGACGTACTCAAAGACGTAATTCAGCACGTGCCCCACGCTCTCCGCGCCTGCGACAGGGACATGAGGTTTTGACATTGTGGCAGGTGAGGTACTCTGAAGCGGGTAATATACATCTCAAGTGTGGGCTGCTGCAGGGTGGCCTCCACCACGTTCTCAGAAATGGAGTTGAGCACATGGACCACGCTCTCCGCGCCTGCAGCAGCAAAAACCACCATTTGCATGTGGTGAGGAACCACAAGTGTGAAGATGTGCATGTGGCACACACGATGAGCACGGTGCCGCATGGGGAGCCGCGCTGCAGGCTGGCTACAGCCCGAGCAAGCTGGACGGCTCGAGTCAGCGCCTATGCTAAGGTTCATAGCCTTGATAGAGACATTGTGAGATGCAGCTCTCGTCCGACACTGTTTACACAGAGGCACGGCTGGCGCCCATGACATGTACTGCTTCCATGTCGGAAACCACATGGAGCACTCTCAAACACGACAGAAGAGAAAGATCACCCAACACCTCTTGCACGGCAGCGTGGCTGGCGCCGGTAACCTTCACCGCCTCGGCTGCGGCCGCCCGCGCCCCTCCAGGTCTTTGTCGGCCACATTTGCTCTAGTATAACCTATTACTTTATATAACCTTTTACTTTAGACGTTCAGATTTATGTATCAGGTAAGTACCTGACACAGCCTGCACGGCGGCGTGGCTGGCGCCTGCAGCTTTGACGGCCTCCGCCGCCGCCGACCGCGCGCCTTCCAGATCTTTGTCGGCAGAGTACTGCCGGAAGTCCAGTCCGGTGGCGTCTTTCACCAGGTCCCACATTGTCGCGCGCCGGAAAGGCTGCGAGAAGTCAATCGCCAGACCCTGGTACTCGATCTGCGAGGGACGGACATTGAAGATTCGTGAAACCACGATGAAGGTACGTTTTCGCTTTGCTGTCCCAAGCCCTGACGCGCGCCAGAAGGGCTGCGAGAAATCGATGGCCAGGCCATGGTACTCGATCTGCAGTGGAGTCAGCGGGCAGGCCCTGGTACTCGATCTGCGGTGGGGAAGCAGGACAACAATTTGGAGTGTTGACACCGCCAGAGCAAATATTGTGGTCGTTTGATCAGGCAGCCTGGTTATAGGCTCCCTCTTGTGTGATCAAGATCGCCAATGGGGTCCGCTCGTACGATTGAGTGATGGCCTTGGTGGCATCTTGAAATCTTGAACAGCGAGTGTTTCTGGCTACGAACACCGCTCACCTGCTCGCTGCCGGTGGCCGCATTGGACGCTGCGCGAACGAGGTCCTCCGTCAACTCCAGCATCGTGATGTAGTCAGCATACGCCTGCGGAACAACACAGGCTATCATCTCCTGTCTGTACTTGCATCCCTTCCTTCAAGCGCGCGCGAGCTTTTCCGTCAGCTCCGGCATAAATGTGTGGCGCTCCTGCCCTGCAAGGTAGACTGCTGTCTCGAGTGACTGTCATGCCAGGTCGATCGGTGGTCTCCTGACCAAGACTCGGCATGAGAGCTATGCACTGAGTCTGGAAATGGGAGCTGTGGGCTTGTGGTTCAGGTTCCAAACCCCAACCTGGTAGGCCTCGACGGTGGTGAACTCGGGGTTGTGCCGCGCGGAGACGCCCTCGTTGCGAAAGATGCGCCCGATCTCGAACACGCGCTCGATGCCGCCCACCACCAGCCGCTTCAGCGCCAGCTCTGCGAGGGGGAACAAGGTTTTGAAATGATCGGCTGTTGTCTTAGGTCAAAAGCCGACATTGACTCAATTGTCGATAGACTTTCATCTGCCACCGCGGCTTGCCGGACGTGGGCAAACCTGCAACAAGCACCCCAGTTGTATCAGCATGCCAGCGATCTGTCCACATGTTTCATGAGCTGCGTTTTGTTCGTTTCGTTCTGGAGTGAACAAGCGCTCATTGGCGCCCACCACCAGCCGCTCCAGCGCCAGCTCTGCAGCAGCAAACGTTCAGATTGGCCTATTAGTCTCAATATGCGTCCGTTCTCGAACTCGTGCTGGATGCCGCCCACCAATAGCCGCTTCAGCGCCGGTCCTGCGGATGACCACATTTGGTGACAAACAAGGAAGAGGACCTATGTGAGGCACATGTGTCCCATCAAGTCTGAATGTACCAAAAAATCCTGCAAGCACCCAGGCATGCTGTCCGAGAGCAGTGCATCCACGAAACCAGCCGGGCATCTTTTTTAACCGCGTGATCGGCGGTGGAGAGACACTTTCGACGTGTCTCACAGATGCGTGCTCACTGCTGGGCTGGGCACACTACCCACTGCTAGTGCAGTAGCGCCAGGGGCACACACTGAATTGCCCATTGCCCATTGCCCGTTTGCCCATTGCCCGTTTGCCCATTGCCCATTGCCCGTTACATTCTGGAATCGGGCGGCGTACCAGCGTGCAAGGGTGCAAGCGCAGCGCATAAGGGGCGCCCAAGCGCATTGGGTGGCACGTTAGGTGTGGCGGCAAGGTTAAGCATGTTCCTTCTTCAGATAAGCAAGTACCAAGTTGAGTGTGCACCTGAGGCGATGCGCGGCATGAAGTCTCAACCCCAGCGCGTTGTGGTGCGTCAGGAGTGCGCGCAAATGTACGTGTTCCAGGGCATGAGACGTGCAGAAGTTTGGCTTGCACCTGTGGCGATGCGCAGCGCGAATGGCCGCCCGAGCGCATTGTGGTGCGTCAGGAACGGCCGCGCCTCAGCGCCTCCGGCGGTTGCCTCCAGCACCGGAGTCTCCACCTCCAGGTAGTCCTGCGGGTTGCAGGAAAGATTGAGAAATTTAAAGATGGTTCCATCAAAAGCCACGCGTCCGAGCGGCCAGCCGCTGCCTCCAGAACCGGTGTCTCCACCTCCAGGCTGTCCTGCAGATGTGCACTTCACAGTTCAGGGGGATTTCAGGATGATTAAGGTGGTGTGTCAGAAACAACCGCGCCCGGCGCTCGCCTCCAGCACCAGCACACAACCTCGAAGTAATCGCGCAGAACACGATGATGAGGGTTTGTCGCCAATCGCATTGGCACATGAAGGCACGCCGACACGCAGCCAGCAGCTGCCTCCATCACCATTGAGTCTCCAACTCCAGGTGCACCTGCTTTTCGCAACAGCGACTGAAGTGCAGTGCGGATGGGGACACTTTAGCGTCCCCATCTGCGCTCTGGAACTCATTCGCGAGTTCCGTTGCTCGGGGCAACGGGCTGTGATGAGATTGCGGCTTAAAGCACGAAAATTGCGCAGCCGTGGCATGACACACGCGGCAGACGGAGCTTTTAATGCAGCCCCCGCCCAGCGAGCTCATGCTGTCATCGACCTTCGGAGGCTCAAGGAGCAGGGGTGCGGCACAGCGCGAGCGCCTCTGCGGCTGCAGGCATGTCAGCGTCATGCAGTCTTTGGCAGCTTCTCTCTTCTCACCTGGCCGGTGAGCAGCTGCCGGATGGCGGCGTTGACGGCGGCGCGCGCCCGGAAGGTGTCCGCCACGCCCGGCGTCACAATCATGTCCAGGTACCTGCAGGACAGAGGCTGAATTTGCGAGACTGGAGAAGGTGCCGAGGTTTAGTCGAGCTTATATTGCCCGGAAGGTATCCGCCACGCCCGGCGTCACAATCATGTCCGGGTACCTGTGCGCGAAAGGACGAAATTCAACTATTCGTAAAGAAAAGATGAACGTTCAATTCTGGATCGATCCTGGCAATCCCAGGATGTGTCCGCCACACCTGGCCGTCACGATCATGGCCAAGTCAGAGACAGGAACGCTTTGGTACAAATTCTCCGGTGGAAAAAAAATGGTCTGTCTTCCCTCAGGATTGTCAAACCATGACAATCCTGTGCCCGGAAGGTTTTTGCCACGCCCGGCATCACGATCATGCCCACATGGTTTATGCTCAGAAGGTGATGTCGGACATGCTGCAGACACCCACCTCTGCCGGTAGCGCTTCTCGATGTCCGCCAGGCCGTGCCACTTCTCCGGCAGCGGCCGCAGCGACTTCGTCAGGATCGTCAGCTCCCGCACGACGACGGAAATTTCTCCTCGGTCCGTCTTTTTCACCCCGCCACGCACGCCGACGAAGTCTCCGACGTCCACCACCTGCTTCAGCTGACTGCACAGCAGCACAGAATGACAGTGAACGCACGCATCTGTCGCCAAGGGACTCTCAGAAACTACCACGCAATACAACAGCCCTCACTTCGCCGCGAATGCCAACAAAAACTCACATATACATTAGCCATCTGCTTCAGCCTGCTGCACACGATGAGGGCGGATGCAGCTTGGATGTCTTCATGGGTTCTACATGGACGATCTGTTCACTCCACGGCACTGTGCATGCCAGAGAAATCGCTGACATCCACGACCTGCTTCAGCCCACTGGTGGTCATTCGGGATGGGGGCCGCAGCTAACAAGCGAATGCACTCAGGAACTCACAGCTGAAGCGGCACGCCCAGGCGGCACACTGTGCCGATGAGCGGCATTACATACCTAGCCTCTGCCGCCGGACCAGCTCATTCTTGTTGAAGCGAATGTTCCATCTGCATAATGCCATATCTGCTGGGATTCAGCCAGCAGGATTCAGCACACCTGAAGGACTCCGGGTCGTTGTCTGTCATGGCCTGCTTTTCCAGGTACAGCTGAACGTTGCCGCTGCCGTCGCGCAGTGTGATGAACGCGAGCTTGCCCATGACTCGCCGCAGCATAACCCGCCCCGCGGCCGCCACCTCGCCATCGAGCTCCGCATGCTGCACATGAAAGGGTATTGTCAGGGAAGTAGCTTGTCCTCAGGAGGACCGCCCATCACGCGCCGCAGCATCACGCGGCCTGCTGCCGCCAGCTCGCCCTCAAGCTCCGCATGCTGCAGGCAATGAATATCTGCTACATGAGCAATACGTCTGTGTGCAGCTTGCCGCCTCTTACACGCTGCAGCATCGCGCGGCTCGCCGTCGCCACCTCCACCTCGAGCTCCGCATGCTGCAGGTGCAAGCGCAGAACTTTGCAGCGAGCCTTGGACCCCCAGAAGGTCAAAGCACGTGCCAGGGAGCCTTGCAGCTAATGTGCCGCAGCATCACCGGGCCCGCCGCCGCCACTCGCCCTCAAGCTCCGCATGCAATGAAAGAATGGTCCAGCAACAGCAGTGTCAGTAAGCAAGTACCACATCAGTGACAATTGTGCCCCTGATGCGGCCCAGTACCACCCGGCAGGCCGCCACCACCTCTTTAGCTATGCATGGGCACGTACACTGCTGGCTTCGGTCAGGACAGTCTCGCTTCTGAAATTGCGGCCTCCCTCGACTTATTGCGCCGTTCAAAACTAGCTGTGCTCCGGTATCAGCATCTTCATTCTCTATTCAAATTCATACCCTTGCAAAACCTCACCTGTCCGTCCTCCAGTCCCGCAAACTGCTCCTGCAGCTGTGCCGCCATGTGCGTCCGCTCGAAGCTGTACGCGTAAGGGTCCTGCCCTGCCGCCCTCAATTCTTTTACCTGCGACGACACAAAAAGGAGTGAAACACGTCCACAACCTGGCAGCTGGCATGCTGGCTATGGCAGACATCCTTGCAGGAGCACTCAGGTGGTTTCGCGTCATGTCATCGGCATGCGTTGGCGCCGCATGTCTGTGGCGCCGCTGTTCAGCAAGTTTGACAGAACGCGGATCCAGGCTGTATCACCTTTTGGATGCGCAGCGCCCGCAGACCCTCTTCAGACGACGTGTTGCCAGGCTTGCCGCCCTTTTGTCCCTTCTGCTTACCGCCCTTGCCGCTGTTGCCGCCGCCGCCGCCGCCAACCGGCTGCTTGCCAATCTGCCCACCGGCTGCAGGCGACTGTCCAGAGGCTGCCGCGCTGCCGGTGCTGCCGTTCTGCTGCTCGTTCGCGGTTGAATTGCCCTGCTGAGCACCGCTTGCCGCCGGCTGCCCATGCGCATCCCTGCACATTTGTCAAGCGTATTCACAGCGTTGTTCGCGTCCAGCATTCGGAGATCACTCGTATCGTTTCTGCAGTACAACAAGCTCGTGCAGGCTGGAAGCAAGCGCTTGCAATCAGGCACACAGTCTAGAACGCTGACATCGCGAGCACGAAAATGCTTACGCTGAGCACCACAGTCGGCTCTGCGACAGCTGCCGGAGGCTACGCAGGTGCGGTCTCCTGATCGCACGGACGCACTGCATGCAGCCTCGCGACAGCAGGCGTTCCGGGAGCAACAGCGCTGAGCGGTGCATGGCAACGCAGCTACGAAAAATCTGTCGGTGCGCTTTACTCAACGCGAATGGTCCAAACGCTTGATAGTCATGTGATCCACAACTTCTGGCCGACACGATTCTGGTCGATGAGCAAGATCGACGTGTGCATCGCATGTTTTCGCACAGGGCGGGTTTGCACCGGCGGCAAACATGGTGGCTTGCTCTGGCGGATTCACTGGCGGGCTGTGTGGCGCTGCTGTGCTGGGTGAGCAGCTGGCGCACGACAGCTGACATGACTGTGACAATTCGTCGCATAGGGTTCTTTTTTCATGCAGAGCAACGTTCCCTGCGCGAGCGACTCCCGAGTCAAGCACCCTCCCGCCAACATGCAAAGCCGGCCAAGTCCACTATTAACGCCAGTGCAGTCTTCAGCACAATGATGCATGATTTGACACCGCAGAGACTGGCAGAAACTGGCAGAAACCTGCGACTTTATTGCAGCTTTCTAGCCATCATCACCAGTGCATTGATACGCAGCTGTGGTGCAAGATGGATTTTGGTGAGACATGCGGGCGGCGTGTGCATGTTCCAACAGGGTGTTGCATTTCCTCCAAGTTCTGATTGTTTGCCGACCAGCCATGTGTGGACGACAAGTGGATGAACGAGTGTGAAAACCTCGATTTGACGTAATGATATTCTACTCAATCATCCAATCAAACCTCTGCTGTGCTGACATTCAGCCCACAGAAGTATTTGTGTCGTCGTGATAGGAAACTCTCGCCGCAATACTTCTGCAGACTTCAGCTGCGACTGAGTGCACAATGTAGCATCACCCACAAACACCGCACACCGGGCGACAGCCCGGTTTTTTGTTTTACGCAACGGCTGCAGTTTTCCTGAAGCGCATCTGTCATACATGCATGCCTGGCATGCGCATCCGCCAGTTCTTTGGTCTGCAGCACCGTGTGAAGTTCGACCTGGCCTATAACCACTACCCTCTGTATGTTCATGTGGTGGTGGCAGCGATCTCCCTGAAGCGCACGAGCCACGCTGGGCAGGCGCAGTCGCCGCTGGTCACATGCACATTGCCTCTCGCATCCCGCCCTTCATCCCCAACAACCCGCGCCAGGATCATGGTGAGCTCCTGGCCGCTGCCGGCCTCCGTCACTCCTGCCTTTCGTCGGCTGTAGCCGCTGCTGATGGCGGAGCATGGCGAGAACCAGCAGGCCTGCTTGCTGCAGACGCTCTTGGTCGGACTGAAACCGCCTGCGCACATACAGCATCGCTGGGATAATCTTCATTCGTTTGGCATTGCTCAGGGAGATCAGGTGACGGCAGCTGCTGAAGAATCTGCTGCGACTTCAGCGTCTTGGCCCACTGCTGCATGGGTTTCCGGTATTCTGAACGTATATGTTCCAGCTGCAAAGTGCGACAACGAAGCGACGCCACAAGATACATCCGACTATTGGATAACCTGCAATGATGGCGGCCGCCGCCGCTGCGGAAGTGCCGTGCCACATCAACGTACCGCTGCCGTACTCGTCTGCTGCCGCTGCATCCGCGTAGCCTGCAGGCCGCCGCCACGACACCGATCAGCAGCATGCACGAACTGTGCAGCAAATTGCATGCATGTATGGGGCATCAGTTATGGCTCTTCTGCTTCTAAGGCATGCTGGCAGAGTACTTCCATGGCGGCAGACAATGAACATGGCGGCAGGCCATACGGTGTGAACCACCGCTGATGAGCCACTATATCGCCTGATTTCATTCTGCATGAATCCACCTGTCTCAAAGCGCCTCTTGTCGAATCTTCGCTGGAGCGCAGGATTGCGCAGCCGCATGATGTGCGTGATGCTCGGCCGCCACAGGCCATTGAAGCCTGCCGCAAATCGCTCCTGCACGAACTGCGCTTCCCGGTAGACTGCCAGAGTCTGTGCCGGATTCCCCTGCTGCCTGCACATTACAAAAACCACACTGCTTTCAGAGTATTGATAGGAATACACAGTCAGCAAGGTCTCGATCACAAAGAAGTCATTCTTGTGCAACCGCAAGGCGGTCGCTAACCTCTGGTGCGGGCATTCGAAAGGGGACTGGGAGTCTAAACTGACGCAAACAGTTACCGCAAACTCGACCGCAGTGTTCCAATCTGCCGTTCAAAATGTCTCCTACGAGATACCACAGGAGTGCTCAATGCAATATGGGATGGAGCGCACTTTGAGTATGGCCTCGGGCATCCTTCTTTTCGCCACGCCATTGCATACTGTAGTGCCGCCCGGCCACAGCCGGTGCCCACGGCATGCAGTGCCGCCCCTGATTCCTGCCTGCGTCAAGTGTGTTCGACCAGTCAACTGTCGTGGATCCAAACTGAAGCAAACCTCCCTAGCATACACATGGCCGCTGGCGGATTTCCAGAATCCTCCCAGCGATTGTGATGTGCTGATGACAACCACTGCACATTTTGCAAGCGCGTTTTACGAGCGCATGCTGCACACAAAGCGTGCCAAACACTGCACTGCGGCTCGCTGTGCAGGGTGCAGGCGCCGACACGGCAGCGATCCTGCTGTGCGGTAACTTCTAGTGAAAGCATCCGCAGCAAACTGTGCGTCTCAAGACGAGAAAGAAACATGTCGACTGCATCTGGACAGACAGCGCGCCTGGAGATGCCTGCATTTAGCAACCTTGCTACCCACTCCTGCCGTGCCGCTTGAAGCACGCTGCCCCCTCCTGCTCGAACCTGTGGCAGGACAGCCTCGCACATCAATTTCGTAAAACACCCATCCTCAGCACTGCGCTAGCATCATCGTCACCATACTCCCCATCGCCATGCCGGCAGCAGTCAGTCATCTGTCTCCTTCTTGATCACCTTTGAAGTTTCTCACACTTTGCATGTTCGTCTTTTCAAGGTGTTCAAATTTGGGCCTTCGACTACCGTTCTACTTGTCGCAGGAATAAACTCTGGCATATCGCGCACCGTGGCCGCCCACAGCATCGCCGCTTCTCCGTCACCGGCCAGCAGGTCCACAGCCGCCACAGCTTCCTCCCTGTTCGCTCCCGATGCGTTGACTGACCAGCAGTTCTCATATACGAGGATTGAAATAGACGACTTCGATCAGACGAATTGGCAAACGCGCGTTACTGATCCAAGATTGTGTTCGGCAGCGCCGGAAACTGACCTGGTGAGTCCCTGCTGCGTCAGCTCGTGAAGGAGCTGCGGATCCAGCAGAGTGCTGGCTCCTGCGGCATTGGTTTCAATGTCAGGAACACAGCGACCCAAGCGTGCGGACAAAGCCAGCCTGCTCGGGGTGGTTGAATTGGAGGTGCCGCAAGCACATTATGGCACAAAGCATGAACAGCCTATATATTTGGTTTGAGACCAGCAGACCATGAAACTGAGTTGGCTGAAGCAGCAGGCAGGGTCCTTACCGTCGTCCTCGGAGTACAAGACCACAATTTTGTGTGCCGAGGCATCCTGCTGTGTGCTCTGGCACCGGTAGTGGCCCTCATTAGTACATGCATGCGGGTCATCAATGTCCACGACCATGGCGCGCTGAGCTGAGCAGCTGGCGCCCATATTGCTCGCTGCCGGTTACAACAAGGCTGGAAGGGTCTGCTGACGTTTGCGGATCACGAGGTGTGCTGCCTCCTGTTGGCGATGTCGTCCCGTGACCGACTGGAAATGATCCCGGAATTCTCCGAGACGATTCGAGATTCCCCTCCCTGCAGCAGCTGAAGTAGCCCTTCAGAAATAGGCCTTCAGTACGAAGCAGGCTGCGGCACACCTTCGACAGGCTTGAGCTCAAACACGAGCCCCAGGCGCCGTCGACACGCAAGCGGCGGCGGCAGCAGTAGTGCGATGGCACCTAATGATGCAACATTCCAGATTCACCACAAGGCTGCAGCACAGTGCACTTTGAGAAGGTTGGTTGAAAATATCGCGTCACATTCGCGCCAGGTCCCCCATGGCACTGCTAACGACGCCCACAGGCGCTTGACTTCCAGGTGTGATGGAGCTGGGTATGTTAGCCTGGGTTATGAACGTTGAACGTTGCATGGTGCAAAGTTTTGCAACTAATGAACTCAGAAGTTTGAATTTTTCCGAAAAATCGGCGAAATTAATTATTGGCTATCGCTCATATCCAGAACACAGCACATCGCCAGACCGCTGACTGCCCCGAGACCGCTCCTGCCTGGGCTACGTTGTGCCCCAGTGGTCTGCTTATCGCCTTTCAGCCTTCGCTATCGCCATACAGCACAAATCGCTACCCCTATTCGTGTCCATGTATCGATGGGCCTGGGATGTAATGGCGAGAAAAGCAAAGGCGAAATTTGCCATCGCCATACAGCACAAATCGCTACCCCTATTCGTGTCCATGTATCGATGTGCCTGGAATGTAATGTCGAGAACAGGAAAAGGCGAAATTTGCATTTCCGCCGTTTGCCGCCTTCCCTCTCTATTTCAGCCCCCGTTGGTTTTCATGTATCGATGAGCTTGGGATGTAATGTTGAGAAAAGCAAAGGCGAAACTCGCAGCCTGCCGCCGCCGTTGCGGCAGCTGTGCCACCGGAGCCGGCGGCGGCCGCGGCGGCAGCGGGCCAGCAGCAGCAGCAGCAGCAGCAGCAGCAGCCGGCGGGACCAGCCGCGACAGCCGCCACCGCCGCCGCCTCAGCAGCCGGCAGGACAGCCTGTCCTGCCTGCTGCCAGCAGCCGGCAGGCTGTCCTGCCGGCTGCTGGCAGCAGCAGCGACAGCAGCAGAGAGGCCGCTTGAGGGCGGCGGACGTGTGGCTCATGCGCACGCAGAGGGGAGTCTCACGGCGGGGGGTGTGGCGCCTGGTGTGCCTATTAGTGGTGCTAGCTGCCATGGACTATGGCCGCCAACTGGCAGCACGGCGCATCCTGGAGGGGCGGCGCTCCACGCAGCCAGGGACTGAACTCGCAGCTCGCCCTGCGAGTTCAGCGTGCAGCAGTGGCGCGCTTTAGGGAAATTCTCTCAGAGTTTTGTGCATCGGGAGGGGCCCCAGGGCAGTGGCAGCATTCCGCCGCTGAGAGGCCCTTCAGCAGTTCCAACGGCCAGTCGCAGCAGTCGTCCCCTTTGCGGGCGGTGCCTAGCAGCTGGTGCAGCATGCGGCAGGTTATATAAAGTGCATTTGGCTGCAGCGGTGGCAGGTTTCCATCGCAGAGGGGCCCTTCAGCAGCCAGCAGCAGCAGTAGGCAGTCGTCCGATCGGCAGGCGGCGCCTAGCAGCTGGTGTGCTATTTGCTTTTGTTTGCAGATGGTGGTTTGATTTAATGATTCAGCTGTTCTCGGCATTGGCCCTACAGACTGGTCTTTTGTGCTCTTGTGGTGCGCGATCCCGCGGGTCCGCGGACTCCTGACATGCACCTGTGCAGTTCGCTGAGGTCACAGGACTCGCCCCCCCTTTATGTGGGGTCCTGGCGCAGCTCCACCCCACCCATTGTGCAAGGGCCCTCGAGACCACACACCCTCGCCGCACAGGCGGGCTGCAGCCGAAGTTCAAGTAGGCCAGCTCGCAGCGGCCGTTGCCGCCGCCGTCATGCCATGAACAACATGGTGCTTTCAAGGCGTAAGTACGAGTACCTGGAAGGATCATCGGAATCCTCGGATTTTTCGAAAGCCTTGCGTTCCACTGGACAACAAGCAGCCACGCAGATTGCCAACACACACTCGCCTGCAGCTCCTAGAACCAGAAAGCTACAAGCCAAACCAGCCCCCTCCTAGGTTTGCGTGCAGAGTCGTGCGGATGCCGTCGCCCTTGTGAGCTGCCCGCGCCAAGCTGAGACTTCGCTATCCACCTTTGGTCCTTTTCGTGCGTTCCGCAAGCCGACCCTCCTGCCTCTCGCAGGATGGGCTGTGCACGTGCTAGCGCTGAAGCCGGCTGCACCCGCCGCAGCCGCGCCCGACTGCGGCGTATTGGGCTGTTTGCCCATCGAATTTAGATTGTTGAAGCCGCAGTTCCCAGAGCCGTTGTCTGTAAGCCAGGGGTTTGTAGGACTTGTAGGCCCGGTGGCCGGTGCACGCCCCCTCGCGCAGCGGCGGAGCGTCTGGCAACTCCAATATGTGCCATCGCATACCCTTTGATATTGTGTGACAATTCATACATAATTTCGTGCTACTGTGCGTGGTGGCCTGGTGATGATTACGCTTCAGGACAGCACGGCTGGGCCCACCGTGGGGTAAGGCGGCGGCATTCAGGAAGCAGCAGCGGGCATGTGCCGGTGGGTTTGGTGGTGGAAATGTAACAAAGGGAAATTGGAGTCAGACAAGCTATACAGTGTTACACGCCGACTGTCAATGCTGCTGGTAGCAATCGCGGCCATCAAGAATTCGCAATAAGGCTGTGCATGAATGTTTTACGACACTCAATTGCATGCATGGTAAACGCTACTCTACAATACGTCGTCGCCTCAATGTGCAATCATACTGAAAAGATATTCCGAACACTATGGCAGCAGCACCGCGTCGAGCATGTGTACGACGGAGTTGCACGACTTGAGGTCGGACGCCGCCGATGCAGCAGAATTCATGTGGCCCACGAAGCGCAGCATGCCTGCATCGTGCACGGATCTACTGATATGACAGGAAACCTGGAGACATGGACTATCGAAGCCGGAGACGAATGCGGCTGGCATCAGCTGCAGATGCACAGCTTGCACTGGTCTTCCCGTGGCCATTGACGCGCACCGGTACCGACACAAGGGCTACTAAGGGCTAGTGAGCACAGCGCAATGGCAACACTGACCTGGTGACGCAGCTGCGGGTGCCACCACACGAATGGAAAGCCCGTTGACCTGATGAACGGCAGATCAAGTTCTTAGATCGACTTGTTAGAATCGAGCAGAGCAGAGTACCACCTACATTGCAGCTGGGATCGCAGGCATGCCTTGCAGCAATCATCGAGGGGGCGCACGCACTGTGTCTGCACGAATGCTCGGCGAGCCGTTGACCATGTCCTGCAAAGTGCATGGGGCGAAAGTCGCGAAGCAGAAGTCCGGGTCTGCCTAAGAGGTGTTGCTTGCGATGCCATGCTGAAACCAGAGTGGGGCGACAGATTGGGAAGAACACCCTGTAGTCAACGAGACAAAGCTAGTGAAGGAGGGGGCGTCACACCTCAGGTACCATGGGGCCATACTGGTGGCTGGTGGCTGCGCCGGCGACATTGGCGGTGGTCAGCACGCCTGGCAGGATATGGTACAGCAGCACCTGCGCAGAGACACGACCGGACGAGGCACTAAGCTGAAGCGAGGTCTGGGATACACACATGGCGGCACGGCAGAACAGCCACGATGGAGCGGGAGCAGAGCAGAGCGGGATGACGCGTAAGACACAACGGGGACATAGAATCTGCCACAGCGCGCCCACCAGACGCAGTGCGCCGGTGTCGGTCACGTTGAGCGTGTGCGACGCCGTCGCGTTGGCGAAGGCGGCGTTCATTGGCACCAGCACCGTGTTGGCGGCGTTGCCGTCCTGCAGCGCTGGCAGCAGGCCTGCAGCAGGCAGTAGGAAGCAATTAGTGGGTTATGGTCTGAAAGATGTGCGTTTCAGCAGCTGCCCTTAGATTTTGACTACCGAGGATGGCACAGCAGGACCTGGCATCAACCAGGACAGACACACTGCCGCAGGAATCCTGTCATCCAGCAGGACAGGGCTTCCGTGATAACGTCACAATAGTTGCATACCAGTCTCATTGGCGAGGCGCAGGAAGGCGGACGCGTCGGGCCGTGACTGTAGCAGCTGGTAGACACTCTTGGTGCAGTTGGCGGCAGGGGCCGCAAGCGGCGTTGTGTCGACGGCAGCATTGGGGCCGGTCATCATGTTCGCCGACTCGACCGAGACATTGCCCGCCGGCAGCATTGGATACGCTGAGCCAGGCTGCATGAACACAGAGGTTTGTTCAGACTTGCCGAGCTTCACGCACAACGCGCCCCGTCACACCAGCATCATCCCGGGTGGATACTACTGTCAATCGGCAGCCCGTAAGCAAGCGTTGAAGCAGCTGGAGTCAAGAAGCATGATGAAGGCGGCGCTGACCTGGCCAAAGTAGGCGGGCGTTGTGGTCGTCGAGAATTGTACGCTGGAGGAATACTCCTTGCCACTCATCACTGGGGCCGTGATCACGTCCCTGCGCATGGCATGGCGAAGCGGCTTGGCAGCAGGATGCCAATTAAAGGCTCGTCACATTCATGTCTGCCGCAGCAGGTGAGCGGAGTCGGCGAGGAAGCTGCGAGCAGGTGCAGCACAGATGGCGGCCAAGATCGGTGACAACGCGGCGCTCGCGAAGGGCTGGCGCTCTGCAGAATGAAGGATGGTAAGGCTGCAAATGCACAAGTGTGCTCACTGTGCTGCAGAAGTGGCCCTTCGGCGCCGCAGGCCTCGCTGACGTGATCAGGGTTTAGTGGGAGACGCAACCAGCTATAAGAGCGCCATCTGATCCTTCGCCGGCCTCAAACGCCGCTTGCGATTCTCAGCCCACTCTGCTTCTGCCTCTGCAGCTCCTGATCGGCTGATCGGCAGCTCGCGCAGCCGTCCGTTAATCCGCCGCTGCTGCCCTCTACTCGCACACGCCGACGCCGTCGTTAGCACAGCCGTCCGAATCGCTGCGCGTGCCAGCCGCCGGCCTGCAGGCTCGGAACAGAGGTGAGCAGGCTGTTTCTCGTCGCTTCCTGCACGTCGCGTTGCAGTTTGGCCCAACTGGCCGTCTGCCGTCGTCGGCTGGCCTCCAGTCAGACTGGGTGCACTTGACGGCGCCCTGCCCGAAGTAGTGTCCGGCAGCCGGCCGCGCAGCCCTGGATTGCTTGTTGAGCATCTGCTGAAGCCTTCTGAGCGAACGCTGGCTGATCCTGATGCTGCGAGAGCTCTTGTTGTCAGCTGTGCTGGAGGCGCCTCCCACGCTTGAGTGCTGGTCAGCAGCTCGGAGCCAATCGATGGGCAGTCGACTAGCAGTGGCTTGCAAGGCGTGTGCATCGAACGTGTGAGATGTATCACCACGGCAGCTGCTCGACCCTCGGCACAGAGCTTCATTTTTGCATGGTTTTGCAGTTTCGCATCTTTGCGCCGGCGAACTGAGACAATGTGCTTCCTCTTGTCCTCTGCAGGGCTGACCGAAGTCCAGGTTGAGAGGCAAGCGACGAGTCACTAAGGCAGCACCATGGCAAAACTGTTGCGCATGCTGCTGCTGGTCGCTGTCCTTGCGGCTGCTGCGGCGCCGGCCGTGGCCGTGAGGGCGCGGCACCTGAGCCAATGTGAGTTTGCGGCGCCGGACTTTGCATTCGTGGCTTGACGACCTGCGTGTCTAATTGCTCTCTGATGCAGCATACTGGCAGCGTTGCTGGCATTTCGCTGGCCTGTCCATGCATGCAGCAGCTGCCGCACCTGCAGCCGCCGCGTTATGAAGCCTGCTGACTGCTGCATGCCCGAACTATTGCTCGAACTGACGAGCCTGTCTGCCGTGTCCTGCAGACAACCCGCTGACGGACCCCAACTGGCCGAACCGGCACCCGCAGCCGGGCGCCAACAACGCCACCGTCGTGGGCGAGTGGAAGGCCGGCCGCGCCACCGCCGCCTACAACCACGACGGTGCGAGCTTCATGATACTGCTTTGACAGTTTGACAGTTTGACAGTTTGACAGTTTGCAGTATTTGAAGGTTCGGCAAGAATCAGGGCAATAGATGCCCCGACGAGGTCATTATGCCAAAGCTGTCAGAGGCCTGCAGCATGTGCATGTTCATGCAGCTGCTCCGACGGGTTCAGCGGAACCACCATCTCTTTCTGGAGCAATGCACTTTAATTCCATGTGCATCCATGGTGCAGGCATGGAACTGGCGCAGGCCGCATGCGCCTTTGGGCCGATCGACCCCAGCGCCGCCGGTGGGCGGGGCCTGCAGGTGGCGGCGATGTCCGACGCCAACCCGGTGCGTGTTCTAACGTACATGCGCCCTTCGCATGTTGTTCTTCTGGACAGTATGCCCGGGTTTCAGCCATGTTCATGATTCTCTAAACCGCTCAGTGCATTGGTCTGCAGCCCAGTTAGCAACCTTTTCACGGAGAAAATAGCCAGTATTGCATTCTGTGACGTCTAAATGCGTGCGAGCAGGACTACACCGGCAGCTGTGGGCGCTGCTACGAGCTGCGCTGCGCCGGCATGAACTTCACGGTGCGGATTTTCAGTCCCTATTGCAAGGCAGAATCCGCAAAGCGTTACCTTGTTCCGGCTTGTGGACATCAACACATCGGCAGAGGAGCATCCTTTCCTCTGCCGGTGCATGCACCTCTTGCCACTTGCTGAAACCATGTCAGACATGGCTTCAGCAGCATGTGATGGTGGTGCTGACCGCATCGGTGTCATGTCGCACGAATCAGCAGCTCACCTGCCATTCTGCGGTTCGTGCCACAATCAGCATGATGTACAGACAGCGAGCATGCTCGTCTGGATCGCATGATCTGCATGCGCGGTGCGTGGCGCGGATGTCTGATATCAGCGAGCTAAAGAGGATCAGCGCAGCATGAGTGGGTGGGAAGCCGCACACTTTGCATTCCGCGCATGACAGTGACAGCGCGCTCACCATCCTTTGTGCCTTCCAATGCCGCAGGACGCCTACGGCGCCCATATGGACCGGCCCAACGCGTGCATCGACCCCACGGCCTCCATCGTCATCAGCATCGTCGACTCCTGCCCCTGCAACTACCCCTCCAACCAGTATGCCAATGGCCGCTGGTGCTGCGGCGACATGACGCATTTCGACACCGCCTACTGGGTCTTCCAGAAGGTGCGCAAACATGTGACGGCGCCTTCGATTTTGCATTACCTTCGGTGGCGCCTCACTGCAACAAACTCGAGCTGATTCAACATCTTCGGCTGGATCGCAGTTGGGGACTCATGTTTGCACCTCAACTGCATGTAGAAACTGGCAGTGCTGCCCACAGGGCTGCTGCCCAAACACTCTGTGCATGCCTGCTGCCGCCAACCCTGCCTTCTGATACGTCTGCTGACAGGAGTCGGTGCACGCGCGCAGATGGCCAACCCTTCTGTTGGCGTCATCGGCATTGAGTGGCGCCCTGTCCCTTGCACCTTTCAGCCAGCGAACGACCTAGGCCCCATCGGCACGCCGCCGGGATACCCCTCATATTCCTACTGTGCGTCCTTTCAACCGATTTCCATTTTCCGGTGAACCGCAACATGATGCCATATGGCATCCCCCAGCACTGCGACGATCCCACTATCTTTCCGCTTGATCTGCATCATTCTGATGATTTTGATGTGTGTCACTCCTGTCTGTCTCCCAGCTGCCTGTCTCTCAGGAACTCCTGTGTCCCAGCTACCTGTCTCTGGGAGCCTTCTGTGTCCTCTTACAACAGACCCGATGCCCAACGGCATCCCTGACGACCAGACCGAGTTCCCGCAACCGCCGCAGTCCCTCGTCAGCCAGTTCTTCGCCACCTCGGACAACGGGGACAGCAGCGGCGCCGCCGGCAGCGCCTCCGCCGCACCGGCCCCACAGGGTGCATGCGGCCCTGAGAGATCAAGATGGGCACACCCTGCTGCACACAATTTTGCCACTGATGCCCTCACGCTTCCGCAGGCTGTCGCATTCATGCATTAGATTCAATGGCAGCCGCTGGAGTCAGACGGAGGCCGCCTACATCGATGGCACATCCTGCACCGACAGTGTAGCCTGCACCTGGCATGGAAGACACAGCATGATGCTTCCCTTTGGCTTCCCAGAGCGTTGACGCCCCGGTCCCTCCTGCTGGCAGGCCCCGCGCAGCCGGCGACTCCTGCCCAAGCTCCGGGCCAGCCTCCCGCAATGCCGCCAGCCACGCCAAGCTCGCCGCATATGATGCCTCCAGCTTCCGGGCAGAGCCCCTCGATGCCACCTCCTCCTGCCGCTGCCCCAATGATGCCCGAGTCGCCGCCGCCGCCGCCGCCGAGCAGCTCTCCATCAAGCCCGCCGCCGCCGCCGCCGCCGAGCAGCTCTCCATCAAGCCCGCCGCCGCCGACGAGCGGCTCTCCATCAAGCCCGCCGCCGCCGACGAGCAGCTCTCCATCAAGCCCGCCGCCGCCGCCGAGCAGCTCTCCATCAAGCCCGCCGCCGCCGCCGAGCAGCTCTCCATCAAGC
>JAABUL010004303.1_pt1 | contig 19292 bp, 17 predicted proteins | sample 5559151 | NCBI WGS metagenome assembly JAABUL01 (sample SAMN10711876, study PRJNA513368) | rock metagenome | isolation source: Antarctica rocks | place: Antarctica: Victoria Land, Pudding Butte sud | reverse complement strand
GACGGCCAGGCGATCGGCCATATCGGCGTCACCGCGCCCCGCCGCGCGCGACGCGGCGAGGGCGCCCGCCTCGGTCACGCGCATCAATTCCAACGCCAAGTTGCGGTTGATTTGCTGTGTCTCACTCGTCATGTCGCCTGTTCCTTTCCCTCGTACTTCTACACCCCTCATGCCTGGGACGCCGATACCCCGCGCCCGGATTGTAGCGCACTCGCGGCTATTGTGGATAACTCGTCTCCCACACGAACGTGAGATTGACAAATGTAGAACAAATATTCTATTATCTACAGTACAAGGCCCCGTGACATTGTCGAGCGCCGTATTATCGAGGAGCGCACCATGGCCATCGCCCGCATCGACCCCGCCTACGCCCGCCGCTATACTCCCCCCGCTGCCCGCCGCGCGGCGCTCGAACGCCAGCGTTCCACTATTTTCTCTGGCCGCGCCCTCGTGCTCGGGCTTGTCGCGGCCGGGGCGCTGCTGCAGCACACCCTCGTATCCATGCCGCTTGAGCCGCAACCGGTCCGGCCGGGCTTCCTATCTCCATCCGCCGTGCTAGCCGCTCCCGCTCCTCGCCCCGCACAGGCGCCACTAAGGGCGATCGCGGCGGCGCCTAAGACGTCAACCATCACAGCAATCACCGCGCCGCGCCTCCCCGCCGTCCTCCCGCGCGCCGGCTCGCGCACGTCGCTAGCGGCGCCGGTCCAGGCGCCCAAGCTCTCTAAGCTCTCCGTGGTATTGCCGCCGGTGGGCGTGTTCGGCGACGCCCACCGCGTGGCCCTCTCGGCGAACCTGGACGGCGCGCTCATGCACGCGCCCAGTGTCTCGGTCGCGGCCATCCGCGCGGCGCTCCAGGCGGCGGGGTCGCCCGCGCTCGACGCGGCCTATGCCGACCACAAGGACGCCGCCGAGTATATCTGGGACTCGGGGCGTGTGCTTGGCGTCGATCCCGCCGTGGTTATGGCTATCTTCCAGCACGAGAGCGCTTTCGGCACACGCGGTATGGCGCGCGACACGCGGTCCGTGGGCAATATTCGCCCGCTGCCGGGCCAACCCCAACTCGACGGCTACCGCCTCTACGCCTCGTGGCAGCAGGGCATCGACGACTGCTACCGCCTGCTGCGCTCCTACGCCGCCAATGGCGCTGGCACGATTCCCCAAGCCATTCCCGTATGGGCGCCCCCGAGCGACAATAACGACGACAGCGCCTACATCGCGTCGGTCCTCGACACGATGAGCGCGCTCTACGCCGCCAGCGCCAAGCTGTAGGCGACATTGGGCGAGACACATGATACTCTACATAGGAGATGTGGGTACCACCAGAAACCAGAGGGGAGCGCGATGCACACAGGCGTATCAAAGAGTTGGAGATATCCCCTTAAGTATTTCGTGGCGTCATGGCGCCGTGGCGCGATGGCCGGTTTAGTGCTTGGCAGTGGGCTACTGGGCGCGGGGGTGGCGCGGGCGTGTGGGATGGATGGCATTCCCTCGCTCTCGGTCGACGGACGCGTCGTGGCGGTCAACTCGGCGCTGACGAGTAACGCGCGGTTCGATACGTGGACGCCATTCGTGACGCGCGGAGCCTACCCGGCCGGGCGGCCGGTCGTGCTCACCGAGAACAAGGCGAACGTGGCACAGTCGCTGCCGTCCGAGGCCTTCAAGTACCCCTGGAAGTGGACCTTCGGTGACGGCGCGACGGCGCGCGGCATGAGCGCGCGCCACGTCTATCGGCGCCCCGGCGCATATATTCTGAGCGTGGAAGCATATCTCATCGCCGGCGCGCAACGGCAGTGGTACACGTTCGACAAAGTGACGATCCACATACATTAAACTACTTTAACGCCCCGGTAGGTCTTTGATGACCGCGCTGACGACCTCGTAGCGGCCGAAAGAGGGCATCAGGTAGGTCCCCCGTACGCGGGGCGCGACCTGAGCGAGGAAGTCGCGCGCCATGGCGATGCCCTCGGCCTGCCCCTTCTCGCCCGCCTCGGCCATGCGCCGTCGGATCGGCTCGGGCACCGTGATGCCGGGCACCTCGTTATGCAGGTACTCGGCGTGGCGGTAGCTGTGCAGCGGCATCACGCCGACGAGGAATGGGATCGGCAGCGGACCCAGGTAGTCCATGAAATGGTGAAACTCGTCGACATCGTAGATGGGCTGCGACATGACGAAGTGGGCGCCGGCCGCGATCTTCTGGCGCAGTCGCTCACGCACAAACTCCCAGTCTTTAGTAGGGTCGGCGGCGCAGCCAATGTGGAAGCCGGCGCGGCGGCCGATCGGCGCGCCCCCCGCGTCCTCCCCGCGGTTGAGGCGGGCCATAACCTCGATGAGCCCAACCGAGTCGATGTCCCAGATGCCCGAGGCATTGGGGTAGTCGCCGGCGCGCACGGGGTCGCCATGCAGGGCCAGGATGTTGCGCGCGTCGTGGGCGTGCGCGCCGACGAGGTCGCTCTGCAAGGCCATCAGGTTACGGTCGCGCGTCGTCATGTGCACGATCGTATCCAGGCCCAGCCGTTCACGGATGAGGTAGGCCAGCGGGAGCGCGCCCATGCGCACGCGGGCCATCGCGCCGTCGGTGATGTTCACAGCGTCGGCGCTGCCTTCGTCGCGCAGCAATTCGGCCCCACGCAACACCTTGGCCGGGTTGATGCCGCGCGGGGGCTGCAACTCAACGCTGACGACCCAACGTCCTTCAGCCAGCAGCCGCTGCAGATGCGTCGGCGCGGATCCGCCCTCGGCCGCGCTCTCGGTTGTCTCAGTCGGCTGGGCCACGACATGGGCGGCGCGGCGGCGCGGAGCCTGTGACGGCGGCGACACGTCGGGTCGCACGGCGTCGAGCGCGTCGCGCATCGCGCGCGTGTGCGCGGGGGTCGTGCCGCAGCAGCCGCCAATCAGCGTGACGCCCGCGCCGGCGTAGCGCCGCGTATAGTCGGCGAAATACTCGGGGCCAGCGCCATACAGGAAGCGGCCGCCGACGCGCCGGGGTAGGCCCGCGTTGGGCTGCGCCGAGAGCGGCAAATCCAGGTCCAGGTCGGACACGAGGCGGACCAGTTCCTCGACCGTATCGAGCGTGGCCTGCGGCCCCAGGTTGCAGTTCGTGCCCAGCACGGCGATACCGAGGCCGCGCAAGCGCGCCACGGCGTCGTGGGCCGTTTGCCCAGCGAGGGTGCGTCCATCCTCGTCGAAGGTGAGCTGGGCCACGACCGGCAGGCCGCACACCGCGCGGGCGGCCTCGACAGCGAGGGCCAGTTCCTCGGCGTCGCCGAACGTCTCGAACATAAGCAGGTCGGCGCCGCCTTCCAGCAGCCCCTCCGTCTGCTCCGTGAAGATCGCGCGCACCCGCGTGGCCCCCAGGTCGTGGACGGCGTTGGGGCGGCCTAGCGGACCGACGGCGCCGGCCACGAAGATGTTTTCGCCGGAGACCTCGCGGGCGTCGCGGGCGATCTTCACGCCCTGCACATTGAGGTCGCGCACGCGGCCGGCCAGGCCATGCGGCTCCAGGCGCGCCCAGTTGGCGCCGAACGTATTGGTCTCGATGATCTCGGCGCCGGCGGCGATGTAGTCGCGGTGGATGCCGCCGACCAAGCCGGGCTGGCTCAGGTTCAACTCATCGAAGGGGTGCGTAGCCGGCGCGCCGTGGGCCAGCAACACCGTGCCCATGGCGCCGTCGCACAGGATCGGTCCCCTGTGGAGGCGGTCGATAAAGGGGTTATTCATGCCTCTATTATAGTCGCCGTGACGGCAAAGCGGCCCCCGCCCCTATCGCGCTCCCAAGGCTCGTAAATTATCGTAGGGGCGTATGGCATACGCCCACGCATTCGAGGCCACGGGCGTATGCTCCGCCGGGCGTCTTGGATTCACGAGCCCTATGCGCGTTCCTCTTGCAGTTGCTCGATACGCACCGTGAGTGTGTCCAGGTGGCGGGTCCAGCCACGAATCTCCTTCGCCACCCAGTCGAGTTCCTCCTGGGGCAGCAGCCCCTGCACGGCCTGCTCCTGGTGGTCGTCGATCAGAGTCTGGAACCCCGCTATCCGCGCGGCGATCGTATCGCGCCAGCGCCGTCGCGCGTCCAGTTGTCGCGCGGACACCGTCTGTTCTCCTGCTTCAGCCATAATGCAATCCTCCCACGATTCTACATGCCGCCTTGCGTGGCGCCTCATGCTGATAGACTCCCACGATCTCCCCGGTACAGTCAAGAGGGAAGAAAGCGTCAGCCTCTAGATCCACGGCAGGCGCGCGAAGCGTTTCTACGAGTAGCTTAATGCAGCCGGGGCCTCCGACGGACAGCGTGCCGGCAGGCAACAGACGCGACGCCTGGAGCGTGATGACGCCCCCTCCGTCGCCCCCAGGAGGGGCGCCGGGGCCAGGGGCGCCGGGAACCCCTACATGCGGCGGCGTTGCGTTCGCTACACATGGCCCCGCGCTTTCGTAGCGCCCGCTCCGCGGACGGCCATGCATAGGTCCCACAGCGGCACCCGCCAGGATAGTGCCCTCATCCTGGACCATGATCGTGTGAGCTTGGAGGGTAAGCTGGGGGCCCGCCTCGATAATACCGCCTTTGTACACGCACACATGCGGGTAGCGATGGAGCCCCGTCAACGAGATATCCTGATCGGCTGTCACGCGCAGGTCGCCCTTCCCGCAGCGGCTGTCACGCGCAGGTCGCCCTTCCCGCAGCGCATGTCTCGCGTGAAGACGCTGTCGGGCTGCGCGGGCAAGCGCACCGGCGGTACACGTAGCGTCGTAACCAGGGATGGCGGAGGTCGGGGCAGTGTGAGCTGTTGAGCTATTGTAAGTGTGGCGACAAGCGTACGGCCGGCATGGCCGGTCTTGCCGTTCGGATATCGTCCTTTGACGCCCGTTTCACCTCCAGCGCCACCCGGCACATGTAAAAGAGGCGCTATATGTGGGGAGACAGGCTGACCTGTGCGCACGATCACGACGCCGCCGTCACCGCCGTTCCCTCCGGGACTATCGGCGCCGGGCTTAGTCGAATGCCCCGGCGTGCCGTCGCTGTAGTAGCCGAGGCCGCCATCGCCGCCTGAGGCGGAAAGGGGCGCGCTCAGAAGCAGCCTCACGATGTCCAGCATCAATAGGCCGCCACGCCCGCCATGTCCACCGTTGTAGATGGGTGTGCCGCATGCAGCGGCGTCGAGACCGCCACCCCCGTCGGCGGATATCGAACCGCGCACATTATATAACGGCATTTGTGTTCTGTTGATCATCTGGTCTTTCACGCGGCAGGCAGGCGCACGGTAGAAGTGCGGTAGAATACCTATATGCCTGACACATTCTACATCACCACGCCCATCTACTACGTCAACGGCGAGCCGCACCTGGGCTCGACCTACACGACCACGCTGGCCGACGCCCTGGCGCGCTACCACCGCCTCTACGGCCAGGATAGCCGCTTCCTGACCGGGACCGACGAGCACGGCGATAAGGTCGCGCTGATGGCCGCCGCCAACGACGAGACGCCGCAACAACTGGCCGACCGCGTCAGCGGCGCCTTCCGCGCCATGTGGCCGCGCTTCGACATCGCGCCCGACGATTTCATCCGCACCACCGAGGAACGGCACAAGCGCGTCGTCCAGGAGATCCTGCAAAAAGTCTACGACGCCGGCGACATCTACTTCGGCGAGTACGGCGGCCTCTACTGTGTCGGCTGCGAGCGCTTCTACACCGAGAAGGAGCTTGTCGACGGCCGCTGCCCCCAGCACGGTACCGTGCCGCAATATATCGCCGAGCAGAACTATTTCTTCCGCATGGGCCGCTATCAGGAGTGGCTCATCGGCCTGTTGACTGAAAAGCCCGACCTGGTGCGTCCCGAGCAGTACCGCCGCGAGTTGCTGGCCTTCCTGCGCGAGCCGCTCGATGACCTGTGCATCTCACGTCCCAAGAGCCGCCTGACCTGGGGTATCACCCTGCCCTTCGACGAGAACTACGTCACCTACGTCTGGTTCGACGCGCTGATCAACTATGTCTCGGCGCTCGACTACCCCGACGGCGACTTGTATCAGCGCTACTGGCCGTCCGCGCAGCATCTGGTAGCCAAGGACATCCTCAAGCCGCACGGCATCTACTGGCCCTGCATGGTGCAGGCGGCCGGCATCCCGGTGTACCAGCACCTCAACGTGCATGGCTACTGGACCATTGGCGGCTTCAAGGGCGGCAAGAGCGACCGTTCGGAATTGCAGGAGGCCGAGCGGCAGGAGGCGCTGCGCCTGTTCCGCGACCCCCTGGCCCTCTCCGGCCTGCTCGGCGTCGACGGCATGCGCTACTGCCTGCTGCGCGAGATGGCCTTCGGCAACGACCTCGACTTCACGCGCGACCTGCTGGTGACGCGCTACAACGCCGATCTGGCGCACGACCTCGGCAACGGCGCGAACCGCGCCGTGTCTATGATCAACCGCTACTGCGGCGGCGTCATCCCCGAGCCGGGGCAAGAGTTCGACGTCGACCGCGACCTGCGCGACGCGGCCGCTGCCGCGCCGGCGCGCGTGTGGGCGCACGTCGAGGCGATGGAGCCGAGCCTGGCCCTGGCCGAGGCGATCGGGCTAGCGCAACGGGTCAACCGCTACCTTGAGGATAAGAAGCCGTGGACGGCCTTCAAGAACGGCGACATCGAGGGCGTGGGCACGACGCTTTACTACGCCGCCGAGACGTTGGGCATTGCCGCCTCGCTGCTGCTGCCCGCCATGCCCGCCAAGATGACCGAACTGCGCGGCGCGTTGGGCCTGGGCGCGCAGCCGCCTTCGGCCTCCGGCGGCTGGGGCTATCTCGACCCCGGCACGCCCGTGGCCCGCGAGGCGCGCCTGTTCCCGACTATCGAGCGCGATAGTGCGGCCTCCTAATTGCATAATGCCGATTGGCAAGATGGAGAAACATGCTATAACAAAGATAGTGCGCTACTTCGCGCCGATACAACGAAACCAAGATGGATGAGGAGAACCGATCATGTCCGTAGCCGACGAGTTCGTGCAGGCCGATGAGCGCTACGCTGCCACGTTCACCAAGGGCGGCCTATCGGTGCCGCCGGCCCGCCATGTCGCCGTGGTCACCTGCATGGACGCGCGCCTCGACCCCGCCAGGTTCCTGGGCTTGGAGGAGGGCGACGCGCACGTTATCCGCAACGCTGGTGGTCGCGCCGCCGACGCTATCCGTTCGCTCGTGATCTCGCAGCAGTTGCTCGGCACACGCGAGGTTGTGGTAGTCCACCATACGGACTGCGGCATGCTCACGTTTACCGACGACCAGTTGCGCCAGAAACTCCACGACGACCTGGGCGTCCACGCCGACCTGGAGTTCCTACCCTTCTCAAACCTGGAGCAGAGCGTGCGCGACGATGTCGCCACCTTACGCGACTCGCCCGTGCTGCTCAAGGATGCGCTAGTGCGCGGCTTCATCTACGACGTCAAGACGGGACAACTGCACGAGGTTCAGTAGTCGGGAGTCGGGAGTCGGAAGTCGTGAGTAAGATACGCCACTAGCAATGGCCGATCAAGTCCTGTGCGGCCACTGGCGACGGGCCACGCGCCGTGATGCAAGCAAGCAAGCTGTCTCCGCGCACCTATCGCGCCGACTCACGACTCCCGACTCCCGACTTCCGACTTCCGACTAACCGGCAGTGCCCCCTCCTTGAACGCGTCGCGGCCTCCGCAGGCCCAAGCGATGCCGGGGTGGACGGTATCGACGAGGGCCACGATAGCGGCGGTACGGTCGCGCACGTCCCACTGCGCGTGTTTGTCGGCGCGCAGGCGCGAGAACTCGATCACTTCGCGCGCGTTGAGGCTCAGCAGGGTGCGCCGGTTGTGTCCGTTGCCCAAAATGATCGAGGCGCGCCCGTCACCGCCCAACGCGGCGAAAGCGTCCTCCAGCACAGCCATACCCTCGCGGTAGAGGTCCAGGCAGCCCGCTTCCTCGACCAGCGGCGGTACGGTGTAGCCCAGCGCCGTCGTGCGCGGCTGCGCCAGTTGCGTGGACAGGCGATGGCGGATGAACTGGTGGTAGCACGCCTCCGACTGCGTAAGTTCGAAGGTGTACGAGACTGTCTCGAACGCGCGAAGGGCCGTGTCGTGTGCGCCGATGCCCGCGAAGGCGTCGCGCAGCAGCGCGCCGCGCTCCTCTGGCGTCAGCGCGGCGGTAAGGGCCGTGCGCCGCGCGCCGTCGAGGTCCGTGACGCGGAAGAGCAACGCCGCGACAAGCTTCTCCTCGGCGGCGGGGTCGTAATCCAGGAGCGTCACCCCCTCGCGCGACGGGTAAGACGACGTTTCGCCGCGAAAAGGCATAGAAGGAGTGGAGAGCGCGGCGGCACGCGCGGTCAGGGCGTCGAGGGCGCTGCCGGGGTACGTCAGCGCGTGGATATACTTGTCCGGAAACAGCGAGGGCGCGAGCGGCTGTAGCGTGTCTTTGAGCAGCGCGCCGAGCGCGCGGCCCTCCGAGAGTGGGTGCGAGAGCAGGCGTGAGATGACGTGGCCCCAGGTGCGCGCGTTGGCCGTCATGCCCAGGTTGGTCGACTGCGCCAGCGGCAGCACGTAGCGGGCGTCCTCAGTGGCGCGGCGGCGCGCGGCCACCTGCCCCTTATTCCGCCCCGTGTCGAGCAGATGCGCCGTCATGCGCTCGTACATCTGGACGTAGAGGTCCCAACTACGCTCGACGGCGTGGTCGAAGACCGCGCGCGCGCGACCCGCGCGGAACTCCTCCGGAAGGAAGAAGGGCAGCGGCACTTTCTCTACGGGCACGTAGCGATACGAGAGCTGCGTGTACGAGGCCAGACGGTGGGACACGACATCGATAGAGAGCGCGCGCGGGATGCCCTCGATGGCCACCCCGAAGACAGCGCCCTCCGCGATAGAGGAGTGTCCGTACTCGTAAATGATGTTCTCGTTGCGGCGGCGCGCCAGGGTCGTATCTTCGACCGCTTGGCGCACCAACTCAGGGATCGGCGTGGCGTCGCGGCTGATACGCGCCAGCCCGGCCGCGACGCCTTCGGGCGAGGGATACGCGCCCACCACGGCGACGGACGGCGTGAGCGCGTAGGCGCGCGCTGCGGCATACGGAATTTCTAGTGTACTGGTAGTCGTGCTGGAATCGGTTATCATCAAAGCGTCTCCATTATCCAATGAGCCAGCCGCGCTGCAACCCAGTGTCCACACCGGCTTCCCAATCCCTCGTCAGGTGGTCACGTACTGTCTTAAAAAGGTGCCATACGACATCTGGATCAATCGGATTTTTAATATAACTCTCGCGGTAACGATCCTTTCTATCAGTATTCTTTTGCTTGCGCAGAACGTATATCTGATCTACTTTGTACTTCCGAAGATTCACCGCATCGGTAAGCTTGATCCATTCCATAACGACAATGTAAAGACCGTTGGGATTTCGAGCTTTGATCTCCTCGGCAGCTCTTGATGAACCTTCCAGCATTGTCTTATCGAGGTATGTCTTACATTCAATAGCGATAGCAGGAATGTCGAACACATGAGTTTCGACGTTATCCCTCACGGTTGGCACGTCGTAGTCCACGGGTTCTTCAGCAATGATACTAACTTCACCTCCAGGGTTGTCATCCTGGGCCAGAGGCACACTCGATGTAAACGTTGCTTCGACTGTTGTCCCTATGACAAAATCGTGATCCTTCTTTTCAATCCTCCCGTAAGGCATTTTGACCATCTCAGAATAGCGCGGGGGAACGAAAAAAATGTCCTTAAATGCGTGCGATTTACCAATTAGAGCATTCGCGCCAAAATCGCGTACCAAGTCCGCGAATAGATAGTACAAGAACTCCTCGAGTACTGTTGAGTGCAAGTTAGAGCGAGAGTCGAAATGTTCCGCGTAATGCTGTTGGTCTATAAATGTTTTGTATTCCTCCAACAAGGCGACACGTTTAGCTATGGTCTCCCTGTCTGCCTGCTCATTCGATATGTCCGTGCTGGGACCAACCAATCCGATATTTGCAACATTCCATTCGTTATATTTTGTGCGAATCTCGGCAAGGTACTCCCTGTTATACTGTCCATCCGATTCTTTCTTACGCAAATTACGGTCGTGAACTAGCGGGCTGGGATTAGAACCTGGACGACGCTGAGTTGCCATCGTTACAATACCCTCCGCATCATGACGTCATCTACATCAGCAGTATGGTCGGTGGCGTGCTGTATGGGCAGCGCCTTTTCAATATGTTCAGCAATCGCTTTTGCTAATAGAGGAGGCACAGCATTGCCAATCTGATTGTATTGGCAGAGGTGTTTTTCATCAAAACGCTCTTCACGCTGTAAAAGCCGCTGTGACACTACTGTTTTCTTTCCCAAAATGCGGTACCTATCAGGGAACGACTGAAGACGTGCGCCTTCGCGGACGGTCAGATTGCGGTGTTGATAAGGATGAACGAAGTTAGCATAGAAAGAAGCCGCGATAGTATGGGATGGCTTATTCGGATGCAGTCTGCGATTATTTTGATCATAGCTCGTGCTCGATAGTTCTCCATTACCATTCCGACGTCTCGGAGCATGTACCCCTACAACATCCGCGCTCGATTCTCCCGGCTTGATCTGTTTAAAGCGTTCGACAAGCCGCGCCGAATGATGCATCGCGACGTGGTTATAGAGGCAACTACAGCCCTTTCTTGCCCAAAGCTGAAAGACCGTTGAGGGCGGTGACGTATACAGCTGCTCTTCCAGCCCCTCACTCGCATGCAGTGCGGGCAAATCGGAAATTGCATCCCACAAGGTCACTGCAGGTTCCAGCATCTGTTCATGTAGGAGCATCAATTGTGCATCGTTCACGCGTAGCGAATGTGTCGGTGGGGGTTCCCCTATTGCCTGCGGAGCATGATGCCCGACAATAAAAATCCTTTCCCTGGTTTGTGGGACACCGTACTCGGCAGCATTCAATCTCCAAATCTCGACGTGATACCCTAGATCTTCCCTAAAGGTACGTTTGATGATTTCCGTAACCATTTCTCCATCGGCGTTGCGTCGGGACAACAATCCCGCGACGTTCTCCATGATAAAAACTTTGGGCTGTAGCTGCCTTACCCAGTCGGAAAAATTAATAAATAGGCTATTCCTAGGGTCGGAGGGGTCTTTCCGAGCAGGTCCGGCAATACTAAAGCCTTGACATGGTGGGCCGCCGATGATGATGTCTGGGGCAATCGGGTTTGCTGCTAGGATTGTCGCTGAAGTGCTAAAATCCCTGATATCCGCATGGATAACAGTCGTCGCCGGATGATTGTAGCGTAAAGTGTCACATGCCCACGCATCTATTTCTAGCGCCAGCGACACCTCGAAACCGGCCAGTTCAAACCCGAGACCAAATCCGCCTGCGCCAGCGAAAAGGTCGATTACTGTTGGCATTTGGAATAAGCCTCCCGATCGTATAGGCAGAGAATAAGCGTCGCAGAACGTTTCATACTCTATCACATAAGCCTTCGCAATCGTCGACAACTGTCCACTCACATTGATAAGGATCATGTGGTAGGTGGAGTGTAGCCTAATAGGTAAGTCTGGCAAGCAAAGAAAAGCCAGGGGAGCGTATTGCCCTCCCTGGCTTTTCTCACTGGTTGTAGTACGGCTCGTTTTGCTACGAGTTGCTGGCTCCCGCCGCCTCCGCGCCCTGCGCGGCCTCCTGCGGCGTCGGCACGAGTTGGTCGCGGTGCGCGGCGATGACGTCGTCGAAGCGCGCCACGCGCCCACCCTGGTAGCGCGCGGCCTGCAGGATCTCGCGGGGGATGCCCTGATCGCCCTGCGGCGTGCTGTAGCTCGTGCCGTAGGGGTTGCTGCCGGCGGCGTAGAGGATCGGGTCGGTGTAGCCGGGCGACACGACGATGGCGCCCCAGTGATACACCACGTTGTAGATCGTCAGGATGATCGTTTCCTGGCCGCCGTGCGCGTTGCCCTCGCCGGTGAAGGCGGACTCGACCTTGCTGGGCAGTTCGTAGTATACTTTGTCAAGCAGCATACTAAACACAACACATAGTATGTGGTAGCCCTTTAAGGAATGGCCTGCTACAATTGGAGTTATGGAAACTTTGCTGACTGCCTATAGGCCTGTCGATACTGGCGTCGACGAGCACACATCCCTGAGCGCCGATCCCTTCTGCCCCGTGGTCGAGACGATGCGCCTGCTGGAGCAGAAGTGGACCTTGCAGGTCGTGAAGGAGTTGGGGAACGGTAAGCGCCGCTTCTGCCAGTTGCAGCATGCCCTGCGCGGCGACTCGCGCCACGGCAACGTGCGCGACGTCAACCCCAAGACGCTGTCGCAGCGCCTGAAGAGCCTCGAAGCCTACGGTATCGTTTCGCGCCGCATGGTCTCGGATATCCCGCCGAACGTCGAGTACGAGTTGACCTGCCGCGGCCACGACCTCGTGTGTGTCATCGACAGCATCGACGCCTGGGCGCGTAAATGGATGGTCGGCGGCGTCTGCGCCGACACGGAAACGACGGAGAGTGCGACCGCCGGTGTCGGCGCGTAGGTCCCGCCGCGCCGCCGGCCCCCTGCTTGGGCCGCCCGAGCTCCTTGAGGTCGAGTTGACCGGCGTCGGGCCCAATGGCGCGGCTACGGGCGCGCTTGACGGTGAGACTGTCTCCGCCGCTTTCGGCTTGCCAGGTGAGCGCGTCATAGTGGCCGTGTTGGAGCGCCGCGAGGGGCATATAGATGGCCGCGTGCTGCATGTGCTGCGTCCATCCCCCGACCGCGTCGCACCGCCCTGCCCCTACTTCGGAACCTGTGGCGGCTGTCAGTGGCAGCACGTCACCTACGAGCGGCAACTCGTCTACAAGCGCGACAACGTGGCCGCGCGACTCGCGGCGGCCGGCTTCACCGACGTCCTGGTCGCGCCGGCGCTGCCCGCGCCGTCCGTCTACGGATACCGCAATCATGCCCGCTTCTCGATCGGGCGCAAGTTCGGTGAACTTGGCTACACCACGCACCACCAGCACCGCTTCTTTCGCGTCGACGCGTGCCCCATCATGAACCCGCGCATCAACGAGGTCCTGGCCGCGACGCAGCGTCGCGCGGCGGGCCATCAATTAGCAGTGCGCGTGGGCGCGCGCACCGGCGACCTCTTGGTGCAGCCGCGGCAGGATGCGTCCGATCTACCGTACGAGAGCGGGCAGACATCGCTGGAAGAGGAGTTGCTGGGCCGCCGCTACCGCGTCTCCGCGGCGGCGTTCTTTCAGGTCAACACGGCGCAGGCCGAGCGGCTGATCACGACAGCGCGCGACTTGTTGGACCTACAAGAGAGCGACGTGTTGCTCGACCTGTACTGTGGCGTGGGCACGTTCGGGCTGGCCCTCGCCTCGGGAGTCCGCCGCGTGATCGGCGTCGAGGAGTCGGCGGCGGCGCTCAAGGACGCCCGCGTCAACGCGGCGGACCTCGCCAACGTCGAGTTCCTGATCGGCCGCGCTGAGGACGTCCTGGCGGCGCTGGACGAGCCGGTCGACGCGGTCATCGTGGACCCGCCGCGCGTGGGCTGCCGCCCCGGCGCGCTCGACGCGCTGCTACGCTTGAAGCCGCGCAAGCTCGTCTACGTCTCCTGCGACCCCGCCTCGCTGGCGCGCGACCTGCGCGTTCTCGTCGACGGCGGTTTCACGCTGAAAGCGGTCCAGCCGGTCGATATGTTCCCGCAGACCGCGCACGTCGAAACCGTCGCGCTGCTCACCTGGGGCTAACACCCCTTTATGCCTCCGTTTACGACGCGGGCACGGTGGGGATGGTGAGAGTGGGATCATCGTACCTGCTCCAAAGCGCCATCGTCTTGAGCGTGGTTGTCTTACCGGTTGTCGACGATGTCGCGATTGTCGTCACATCCTCCTCGCGCGGACGGCCGTTGGTCGGATTCACGTAGAGGGTACCGTGCGCCCGCGCGCCTTTGGACGCGATGGTGAAGGTATAGCCGTTGCACAGTGTGCCCAGTATGATCTTGGAACCGGCCGGCGTGAAGGCGGTTGATACGCCCGCGCGCTGAAAAGTGTTGCTGGGATCGAGATTGATTTCCGCCGCCACCGCCGGCGACGTGACACACTGGTAGGGCGCTGCGGGGCTCTGCTTGATGCAGACCCGCGAACCGACGATCACGGCGTCCAACGAGGTCGCGGTTCCCGAGCCGGACGGCGCGTTGAGGATCAGATGCGCGCGGTTCTTGCCATTATGGCGCAAGACCACGACCGTACCCGTGACCACGCCACTGCTCGCACCTGTGATGGTAAGGTCGACCTGGTAGCTTGAGGCGTTGTTCAACGCCCGTGAGAGCCCCGGCAGCGGCGAGGGCGACGCGGCGGACGCGCCCGCCGCGCCGGCGAGGGTAGAGAGAGCGACGCCGGTCCCAAGAATCCGTCCTATCAGCGTGCGCCGCCGCACGCCGCGATCATACTGCTTGCTTGGTAGAATAATCACAGGTTCAAAACTCCTTCTACGTGATATTAAGAGCATAAGAGCAAAGGACAAGCGCGACACGCGGACGCGGCGTAGCCCTCTGCCGCATCAGCATACGCGGATGACCGGCACACGTCCACCCCCCATCTGTCGCGCGAGGGCGCCAAGTCCGGGCATTTATGCCGGCAGTGGAGCGCAATCGGCGAGGATAGCGCTGAAGCGCGCGGCGTCGATGGTCTCTTCCTGGATGAGCGCCGCGGCGGCGGCGTGCAGCGCCCGTTCGTTGGTCCGCAGGATGTCGCGCGCCAGGTGGTCGGCCTCGGCGATGAGCGCCTGGATTTCCCGATCGACCTCGCCTGTTAGCGCCTCGCTATACTGTGAGGGACCGTCGCCGTCACGCCGGCTGAACAGCAGCGGGCCGAGCCGCTCACTCATGCCGAACTCGCACACCATTTGCCGCGCGATACTCGTCGCCCGCTCAATGTCCGAGCTGGCTCCCGTCGATATCTCGCCGCATACGATGTCCTCGGCGGCGCGGCCGCCCAGACACCAGGCCAGTGTCTCCATCAGACGTGTGCGCGTGTAGAGTTGGCGTTCATCGGTCGGGGCTAGCCGCGTGTAGCCGCCCATGCGCCCGCGCGAGATGATGGATATCTTGTGTACGGGGTCGAGGTGGGGCAGCAGACGCGCCACGAGGGCATGTCCGATCTCGTGGTAGGCGGTGACGCGGCGCTCCTCCTCACCCATCAGATGCGTCTCGCGCTCCGGGCCGGCCAGGACGCGGTCGATGGCGTCCTCCAGTTCGGCCATCGAGACATCAGCGCGGCCACGCCGTACGGCCAGGATAGCCGCCTCGTTCATCAAGTTCATTAGGTCGGCTCCCGAGAAGCCGGGCGTCTGTCGCGCCACCAGAGGCAGATCCACCATCGGAGCGAGGCTCTTGCCGCGGGCGTGGACGGCCAGGACGGCGGCGCGGCCGCGCACGTCGGGCGGCCCGATCGTGACCTGCCGGTCGAAGCGACCGGGCCGCAACAGGGCTTCGTCCAGCACGTCGGCGCGGTTCGTGGCGGCGATGACGATCACCTTGGCGCTGGAGTCGAAGCCATCCAACTCGACCAGCATCTGGTTGAGCGTGTGCTCGCGCTCCTCGGCCCCACCCGTACTATGCCCGCCACGCCGCCGCCCGATGGCGTCGATCTCGTCGATGAAGACGATACAGGGCGCGTGGCGGCGCGCCCGCGCGAACAGGGCGCGCACGCGGCTGGCGCCGATGCCCACGAACATCTCCATGAACTCAGAGCCCGAGACGGCGTAGAAGGGCACACCCGCTTCGCCGGCGACGGCGCGGGCCAGCAGCGTCTTCCCGCAGCCGGGCGGACCCGACAGCAGCACGCCACGCGGGATCGCGGCGCCCATCGCGGCGAAGCGACCGGGTTCCTTGAGGAATTGTACGACCTCGACAAGCTCGCCCTTGGCCTCGTCGGCGCCCGCCACATCGGCGAACGACACGTCCGGGCGCGCGGGCGAGCCCGCGCGCGGGGACAGCAGCGGTAGGCGCTGTAAGCCGGCGCGCCAACGGCGGGGCTGCCGTCTACCGCGATCGCGCGTGCGCGACGCCGCGCTCATGCCCAGCGACCCGCGTCCGCGCCGGCTCATCTGGTTCAGGACGACAAAGAGCAAGCCCAGGAAAATGATCCAGGGCACAATAGCGAGGGGGTTGGCGCGTAACGCGTCGCCTACGCTGGGGTCACGCTCGTCGACCCGCACGCGCCCCAACGGGACGTTGTAGTCGCGCAGGATGGTATAGACGCTATCGGCGCCGGCCTTGACCGCAGTGATGGTGTGGCCGCCCACGGTGGCCGTTACGGCGTTGCCGACCGCGTCGACCGAAGGCGATCCCCCGGTGCGCGCACTGCGCGCGACCGCCTCGAATAGCTGCGAGGTGGGGACGGACGTGGGGTGTCGACCCATGACGCTCGGCAGCAGCGCCAAGAGGAGCGCGGCCAACAGCGCGCCTAGCAACGGGATGGAAAAGGCCAGGTTACGGTCCACGCGCATCCTTTCAACGGAAGGGGGCACACGAATATACGGCGTCAGCTACCTGGTAGGGGAGCATGGCGACACGACAATGTCACGGGGCCTCTACTCTAACGTACCAGACCGGCGCGAAACTCGCGACTAAAGCCGCGCGTCATGACCATTTCATTCTCAGCCGCGGAGTTCGTAGGGGCGTATCGCTATACGCCCGCGGTTGGGGGCGGTACGGTTGGTGGTTACCGCGCATTGGACGTCCGGTGGTCGCGGATGTGTGCGGCCCGCGTTCGCCGCGCATTGGACGTCTTTGCGGCGAACGCCGGGCGTATAGCGATACGCCCCTACCCCCGTTATGACGTTGGAGCAATTTTGATCGGGCAGGGCTGTATAGCATCCGTCCCTACGAACTCCGCGGTTGAGAATAAAATCGCAGGCCACGCGCCCTTACGCGTTGCGCGGAATAGGAGTTTCGAGGATCTAGCGCCGGTACAACCCTAGCATGGCGTACAGGCGAATGCGCAGCAACTCGCCTACCATGGAGAGCGAGTCTGGCATGCCGCGCACGCGGCTATCGGCGTCGTAGTACCAGTCGATGGCGAGTTGCTGCACGCGATAGCCGCGGCGCCGCGCCAGATAGAGGATCTCCACGTCGAAGGCCCAGCCACGGATGCGCTGCCGGCTGAAGAGATCGCGCCCGACCGGCCGCTGGAAAGCCTTGAAGCCGCACTGCGTATCGGCGATACCGCGCACGACGAGCGCCTGCACGACGCGGTTGAACACGCGCCCCATAACGTGGCGGCGCGACGGTTCGTCGTGCCGCGCGGCGCTGGCGGCTTCGCGCGAGGCGATGACGATGGGCGTGCCGGCGTCGAGCAGGGCGGTAAACTTGCCGATCTCCTCGACGGGCATGGAGAAATCGGCGTCACAGAACATCAGGTGGTCGCCGCTCGCCGCCAACATCCCGGCGCGCACGGCCCCGCCCTTGCCGGGGGCGGCAACGCGCAGCAGGCGCAGGTAGGGCATGCGCGCCCGGCACTCCTCGACGACGTCCGCCGTGCGATCGGTCGAGCCGTTCTCGACCACAAGCACCTCGACCTCACGGTCGAGCCCCTTGATGTAGCCGTCAAGGCGCGCCAGGTTGCCCGGCAGGCGGCGCTCCTCGTTGTAGGCTGGGATGACCACGCTCAGACGCGGCTTGGGGACGGCATTGGTCATGGACGAGCTAGCGCGGCGTCAGCACGGCCCCCAGCAGGGGGGTCCGCGCCTTCTCCAACAGCGCGTGGGCGCGAGCGGCCTTCTCGCGCCCCGTCTTGCCGGGAGAGATAACCAGCAAGACCCCATCGGCGTACTCGCCGAGGCGCATCACGTCGGTACCGGATAGGACGGGCGGGGCCACGATGATCACGCGGTCCGCCACGTTCTTGAGGCGCGGCAGCACGGCGGAAAGGTCACCCAGGCGGTCGAGGCGGCTGTGACGGCCTCCATCCACGCCCGCCGTGACCACGCCGAGCGACGGCACGGGGGTGGGCCGCGCGAGCTCACGCAGGTCGCGGTGCTCATCCGCGAGCAACTGCGCCAAGCCGGGCGCCTGATCGAGCCCGAACAGCGCGTCGAGGCGCGGCGTCTGTGTGTCGGCGTCGACGATGAGCGTGCGGTCGCCCGCCTGCCCCGCGATGAGGGCGAGGTTGGCGCCGACGAGAGCAGCGTCGGCGGTGGCGTCGACCGCCGCGACGACGATCACATGGCCGGCGCGTGGTCCCAAGGCCAGGTCGATATTGGTCAGGAGCGTGTGGTAGGCTTCCTCCACTCCACTGGGGCACGACGGCGAGGTGACGAGCAGGCGCGCGGAGACATCCCGCGCCGTCGTCGTGGCGAGGCTGTTCGATACGGGTGTCGTCAGGGCCATCGGGTATCCTCCGCTACTCTCATTTTAAGCGCTACGTACGCGGCGCGCGGGTTGTCCGCCGGGGATCACGGCGAGGGTGGGCAGGTTCATCCAGTGCCGCACGTCACTCTCGTCCTGTATCGAATCGTCGAGGTACTCGAAGAGATAGGCCAGGATGATGCCCGCCACCAGGCCGAGCGCCGCGCGCAGCAGGAACTGGATCAAGGGACTTGAAAGGCTTACATGCTGCGCAGTCGGTGGGTCAGTCACGCGATGGTTGATCGGCGGGAAACCAGACGATTGCTGGAACGCTGGAATGTACTGAATAAGTTGGGATGTTTCCGCCGTGATAGTCCGCTCAACCTTACTTTGATTCGCCCCGTCGTACTCGATGAAGACATCGTGCGAGTCCGTGAGCGGGTAAATCTTCGTGGCCGATTGAATTGCTTTCCAGTCGTTAGGCTTGCCACCCAACTCCGTGTTCACATCCTTGAAGTACTGCGTCGTAGCGGCATACTTCGTAAGCTGTTGCACTGTCGTGTCGCTGTTTGTCTGTGCGGCGCCTGTCACGTCATAGATCGGGTTCTTCACGCTGTGATCTGGCTGTACCTCGATGAGGATCTGCGCGTGGCCCATATATGACGCCCCATAGTACGAGTACGCCACGGAGAGCAGCCCGATGACGGCGACGATCAGGAAAGTGTTACGGATGATGTTGCGGCGGCGCGCCAGCACGCGCCAGTAATATTTGAGTTCCACGGCTCCTCCACGGTTGTCGTAACCGGCCGCCAATCCGAGCGGATATCTACTAGGGGGTACGAAGGCGATTGTATCGGTCGTGGCGGTTCAGGGCAAGGGGGCCCCTCACCCCCGCCCCACTTGCATCAAGCTAATCCTGCCAAGGAGGGCTCAAGGAGGAGTTGATAGGTGTTAGGGTGCTTTTTGCGGCGATTGAGGCGGCAACCGGCGGCGACGCAGCGCTGGACGACCGCGAGAATGT